>SDBT01009949.1_pt1 | contig 15393 bp, 12 predicted proteins | sample 2277101 | NCBI WGS metagenome assembly SDBT01 (sample SAMN10404973, study PRJNA504765) | marine sediment metagenome | isolation source: marine sediment core GS10_PC15, 103 cmbsf | place: Arctic Ocean: Southern Knipovich Ridge | collected 2010 | reverse complement strand
GCCATAAACGGGGGTTCTGCGCTTTGCCGGGGGCCCTGCCAGTAGGGCGACGCCGGGTGGAGGGCCGACGATTGCAATCAAACGACGAGAAAATATGGTCTGTATCTTGGAGGAAAAACAGGATGGATGCGAAACAGGAAAAACTCTTTAGAAGTAAGATGGACGACAGCAGCTTCGAGAAGCTGGCTGCAATCGACAACGCCGAGGCGATCGACTTTGTTGCCGAAGCAATCGAGTTGTGCCAGCCCGAGAGCGTCTTTGTCGGCGACGATTCGGCCGAGGACACTGCGTTCTGCCGTCAGCTTTCGCTGAAAAACGCCGAAGAGCTCCCGCTGGCTATCGAAGGCCACACGGTTCATTTCGACGGCTACCACGACCAGGCCCGCAAGAAGGAAGTCACGAAGTATCTGGTGCCCGACGACGTGACGCTGGATGCCAAGTTGAACCAGATGCCGCGCGACGAAGGCATGGCCGAGATGAACGACCTGCAACGCGGCGCCTACGCCGGGCGAATGATGCTCGTTCGCTTCTTCTGTCTGGGCCCACCCAACACGCAGTACGCCATCCCTTGTCTGCAAATCACCGACTCGGCCTACGTCATTCACAGCGAGGACCTGCTCTATCGCAAAGGCTACGAGGCGTTGAAGAGCCTGCCGCCGGGCGGCGAGTTCTTCAAGTATCGCCATGCCACGGGCGAAGTAGACGAGCGGATGGCCTCGAAGAACTACAAAATGAACCGCGTCTACATGGACTACACCCGTAATACGGTGTTGAGCGTCAACACGCAGTACGCGGGCAACACGGTGGGGCTGAAAAAACTCTCGCTACGGCTGGCGTTGCGTAAGGCCGACCGCGAAGGCTGGCTGGCCGAGCACATGTTTATCATGCGGAGCAACGGTCCCGGCGGACGCTCGACCTATTTCTGCGGTGCATTCCCCAGCGCGTGCGGCAAGACGTCCACGGCGATGATCCCCGGCGAGAATATCGTCGGCGACGATCTGGCCTATTTCCGCGTCATCGACGGAGAATTTCGTGCCGCCAACGTGGAAAACGGCATCTTCGGCATTATCACCGACGTCAACTCCAAGGACGATCCGGTGATCTTCGACATCCTCAATAGCCCGGGCGAGGTGGTCTTCAGCAACGTGCTGGTTAAGGACAAGAAGCCGTACTGGATCGGCATGAACGAGGAAATTCCCGCCGAGGGTATGAACCACGTCAGCACGCACTGGAAGTCGGGTATGAAGGGCCCCGACGACAACGATACAACGCCGAGCCACAAGAACTCGCGTTACACGGTCAAGATGGCCGATCTGAAAAACGCCGATCCGAACTGGGACAACCCGAACGGGGTGCCCGTCAGCGGGATTATCTACGGCGGGCGCGATAGCGACACCAACGTGCCGGTCCGCGAAGCCTACAGTTGGGCCCATGGCATTTGCACGATGGGTGCAATGCTCGAGTCGGAGACGACCGCAGCCACCATCGGGCAGGAGGGCGTTCGCAAGTGGAACGTGATGTCGAACATGGACTTCCTCTCGATGTCGGTCGGACATTACATCCAGAACAACCTCGACTTTGCCGCCGAGATCGATCGGCCCAGCGTCTTCGGCACCAACTACTTCCTCAGGCAAGACGGCGAGTATCTCAACGGCAAGCTCGACAAGTCGGTCTGGATCAAGTGGATGGAGCGCCGCGTACATGGCGAGGTCGACGCGATCGACGCCGGTTACGGTCTGATTCCCAAGTACGAGGACCTCAAGACGCTGTTCAAGGAGACCTTGGATCAGGACTACGCCGAAGCTGACTACGTGACCCAGTTCACGGTTCGGATTCCCGAGTTGATTGCGAAGCTCGACCGCATGGAAAAGATCTACGCGACGATCGACGACGCGCCGCAAGAGGTGGCCGACGAAATGGCCGCCCAGCGCAGCCGGCTGGAAGAGTTGCGCAGTGCGAAGGGCGATTACATCAGCCCGTTGGATTTGTAGAAGCACAGCGAGCCGCGGGGCTTGTCCCCGCGCTGCTGGTGCGCCGGGATAAACCCGGCGGCTCGCTGTGATAAACCCGGCGGCTCGCTGTGATAAACCCGCTGGTGCGCCGGGATAAACCCGGCGGCTCGCTGGTGGAGATCCCCCATTCTTGCACCTTGCGCCGGGTTGGGTTACAATGAAGGTTGCCCGCCGGGAACGTCCGGTCGTGGCAATTACCTTCCGCCCAAGCCCCGCTCGAGGCTCCCCGCTATGACTCGCCTCAAACCGCTCGCCCTGCTGAAACTCTGTTGGATGTTGTCGATCCTGACTGCCCTGTCCGGGTCGTTGGCATTGTCGGCCGAGGAAGTGCCGGCGCCGAAAAACGTTGACGAACTGAAGGCCATTCAGACTCAGGTGCAGAAAGTCGCGGCCAAGGCGCTGCCCTGTACCGTGGGCGTTCAGATTGGCGCCGGCCGTGGCAGCGGCGTGATCGTCAGTGAGGACGGCATCGTGATGACCGCCGGGCATGTGGTGGGCCGGCCGGGCCGGGACGTCACCTTCTACTTCGCCGACGGAACGACCGCCAAGGGCAAAACGCTCGGCGTGTACAAGACGGCCGACGCCGGACTAATGAAGATCACAGAAGGGGGCAAGTGGCCGTTCGTCGAAAAGGGCCGATCCGTCGACCTGAAACTGGGGGCATGGTGCGTGGCGGTTGGGCATCCGTTGGGTTATCAAAAACAGCGCCCGCCGGTGGTCCGCGTGGGCCGGATCTTGCGTTGCGACGAAACTGTGATCCAGACCGATTGCCCGTTGGTCGGCGGCGACTCGGGCGGGCCGCTGTTCGATCTGGAGGGTCGCCTGATCGGCATCAACAGCCGCATTGGCGGCTCGACCACCGCCAACTTCCATGTGCCGGTCGATATCTTCCACGACCGCTGGGACCGACTCCTCAAAGGCGACTCGTGGGACGCCGTATTGCCCGGCCGCGACAGCCTCGCAATGAAGACGGTGTTCCGTCAGGTGGTAGCCGCCGCTGCCAAGTGTGCGGTCCGTGTGAAATGCGACGGAAAAGACGCGGCACTAGGGACGATCGTCGGACCCGACGGCTGGGTGCTGACCAAAGCCAGCGAGTTGAAAGGTAAGATCGTCTGCCGACTTCGCGACGACCGCGAGTTGGAAGCACGGCTGATCGGCGTCCACAAGCAGTTCGACCTGGCAATGCTCAAGATCGACGTCCACGACCTGCCGGTGATCGAGTGGAGCAGTGCCAAGCTCGACGTGGGCCAATGGGTGGCGGTTGCCGGGCCGGGTGACGATCCGCTGGCGATTGGTTCGATCAGTGTGCCGCGGCGAAATATCCGCGCGACCAGCGGACAGTTGGGCGTGCTGCTCAGGGAGGCTGACGGCGGCGCATCGATCGAAAGCGTCCTGCCCAAGAGCCCCGCCGAGAAGGTCGGTCTGAAGGCCGACGACCTGATCACGCACGTCAACGGCAAACCCACCGCAAACATGCAGGAGGTGATTGCAGCCGTCCGCGCTCATGGCATCGGTGACGAGGTCGAGTTGACGTTGAAACGCGGCGACAAGGAGATGAAGATCACGGCCACGCTGGGTCGAATCGCCACGCCCTCGACGCATAAACGCGACTTGCAGAATCGCATGGGCGTGGGGCTGAGCGAGCGGCGCGACGATTTCCCGATGGTCTTGCAGCACGATTCGGTTGTGCGACCGGCCGATTGCGGCGGGCCACTGGTCGATCTCAGCGGCAAGGTGGTCGGCGTCAACATCGCCCGTGGCGGACGCACTGAAACCTACACCGTCGCGGCCGACGCCGTGTTGCCGCTGATGTACGACCTGATGTCCGGCCGACTCACCCCGCCGGAAATCGTCAAGCAGCGCGAAGAAGCCCGTAAGAAGGCCGAAGAGGAGAAGCGAAAGGCCGAGGAAGAAGCGAAGAAGAAGGCAGAAGAGAAGGCCCGCAAGAAGGCCGAGGAAGAGAAGCGTAAGGCCGAGGAAGAAGCAAAGAAGAAGGCAGAAGAGGAGGCCCGCAAGAAGGCCGAGGAAGAGAAACGCAAGGCCGAAGAGGAGACCAAGCGAAAGGCCGAAGAGGAAGCCCGCCAGAAGGCCGAAGAAGAGAAGCGCAAGGCCGAAGAGGCAGCCCGCCTGAAGGCCGAAGAAGAGAAGCACAAGGCAGAAGAAGAACGCAAGAAGCAAGAGGCCGAGAAACAGCAGCAAGAGCAGCCGAAAGAGTAACCCACTTCCACCATTTAGCCGGCGGGCTTGCCCGCCGTTTTTTTCGGCCGGGGTCGGCGCTTCTGGTACGAGAATCCCACCGCCCGCAGCGCTTGGGGCTCGTACCTCGACCCACCCTACACACCGCGGCCGTGATCCGTAGGGTGCGTGCAACGCACCGGTACCGGATGCTTGTTGCGGCGCGATTCAGGCACCGTGCCGATGTTGGTTGTGGTGCGTTTCACGCACCCTACACACCGGGGCGGAACGTCTTGCCAGGAAAAAAATTACAGAAAACGCCGCCGCTAAGTTGCTCGCAGCCCGGCGGAGTGTTACATTACGGCTGTCGTATTCATCGGTGTTTTCGATCCCGTTCTCGAAGGAGCATGACGATGTTGAAGAACTTGCTTTGGGCACTGACCGTTTGGGCCGTGTTGACTGCCGTGGCGTTTGCCGCGCCGCCGCACAAGGTGTTGATCGTCGACGGCCAGAACGGCCATAAATGGGCGACGACCACGCCCGTGCTGAAGAAGCTGCTGGAAGAGACGAGCCTGTTCACCGTCGATGTAGCCACCTCGCCGCCGAGGGGCCAAGACATGAGCGGATTCAAGCCTAAGTTCGCCGACTACGACGTGGTCGTGAGCAACTACCAGGGTGCCGATTGGCCCAAAGAAACGCAGGACGGGCTGGTCGAATACGTCTCCGGCGGCGGCGCGTTGGTGATCTATCACTTCGCCTGTGCGGCCTTTCCGAAATGGAAAGAGTACAACGAGATGATCGGCCTGGGTGGCTGGGGCGGCCGCAACGAGTCGGCCGGGCCCTACGTCCGCTGGAAGGACGGCCAGTTCGTCCGCGACAACTCACCCGGCCGCGGCGGAAACCATGGGCCCAGCCAGCCGTTTCAGTTGGTCGTCCGCAACGCAGATCACCCGATTACCAAAGGCCTGCCCGAGAAGTTCATGCACGTCAGCGACGAGCTCTACGGCTGGCTCCGCGGCCCGGCAAAGAACTTGACGATTCTGGCGACCGCCTTTGCACCGAAAAACTTGGGCGGGGCCGACGAGCACGAACCGATTCTGTTCACAGTCAAGTACGGCAAAGGACGCGTCTTCCAGAACGCCATGGGACACACGCCCAAGGAGCTCAAGAGCGTGGCGTTTATCGCAACCTTCCGGCGCGGCGTCGAATGGGCCGCCACCGGCAAAGTAACCCAAAAGGTCCCCGCCGACTTCCCCACCGCCGACAAGGCCAGTGTGCGCGACTAACGTCCACAAAGCCGCGACCGGTGGTCGCGCCGATAATTCCCAACAACAGCCTAGTGCTGTGTCAACTTTTGTTTTTGGGGTGGCTGGGGTCGAGATGCGAGGAACGAGCATCGAGCCCCCAGGCCAGAATTCTGGGGGTTCACCACTCGTTCCTCGTGGTTCAACCCCAGCCACCCATCACTTCGGCTGTGACAGACTACCAGCACAAGCACCCAACCGGAATCGCCACGATGAGACTAGCAAGCATCGCCCTGGCCTTGGCGTTCTGCACGACCTCACTTTCCGCCGCGGATGATTCCCTATCGGTTGACCGTCCGTGGTACGCGCAAGTGAAAGGCTTCGAGCCGCCCAACAGTGGTGAGCATCCCCGGCTGCTTTTCCGCCGCTGCGACCTGCCCGCCTTGAGGAAGAAGGCCCAGACGACCGAAGGCAAGGCGATTCTCGAGCGCTTGCGCTTCCTGCTGGACGGCAAGGACGGCGAGAGCATGCCCACGGTCTTCAGGCCGATCAGGCAGGCTTCCGGGGTCGGCGGAGCGAAGAACAAGGTGCCGGATAAACCCGGCATCTATACGATGAGCCACGTAGCGGGTTACGGTCTGCTGTATCAACTAACTGGCGATAAGAAATACGATGAGCCACGTAGCGGGTTACGGTCTGCTGTATCAACTAACTGGCGATAAGAAATATGCCGAGTTCGGCCGCCTATGCTTTGAAAAGGCGCTCGAAGGTGTGCCCGACCGGGACTTTCGTTACGGTTTCCGCAATCCGGGCGGTCCCTTGCGGGCCGGGCCGTCGGTGGGGTACGACCTGTGCTACGACGGCTGGGACGAAGCTGCTCGCGAGAAGTTCGGCCGGGCCATTGCGGAATACTGCGAGGAAAGTTGCAGCCCGAGAGAGAATCTAACATCCGACCTGGAAGTCCTTGCGCGAGGAAGCAGATTCCTCGGGCCGAATTTCCGGCGCACGCGGGGAACGCCCCCGGGCAGCAACCATTTCGGCCTACAGGTCGGCGGAGCTTCTCTGGCGTTGCTGGCGGTTTCCGGCGAGAAATGGGTGGACCAGCAGCGCGTGAATGAGCTGCTAGCCATTGCCCGGCAGAGCATGATTCGCAACGTGACCGAGGGGTTCGGCGACGGCGGGTTCTTCACCGAGGGTGACGGCACCGGTTCCATGTCCTCGCAGATCTCCTATCTGTCGGCCATACAAGCCTGGAAGAACGCTGCCGGCAAGGACTTTGTCAACGTGGAGCGTCCGAACGTGCGGATGCTCACGCTCAAGTGGATATACCAGACGGTTATCCGAGACGGGAAACCGGATGTCTGGCCGATCCGCGGCTCTTACGGTGGAAACGTGTGGGCGCGAGCCGGTTTGAGCGGCGCGGGCTACTTTGCCATCGGCATGGGCGCGGTGTCCGAGGAACATCGGGCCGCGATGAAGTGGTACTACGACCGTTTCCTGGCCGAGTCGGATGCCGCCGCCGATCACCCTTACGACACGGCAAGTTGCTATCCGCACCTGGCAGTGTGCGCATTTGTGAACCGGCCCGTACGGATGAAAGCTCGCAATCCGGCCGAGGTGCTGCCGCTGTGCTACCGCGATTCCAAGCGGGGCTTCTACGTGTGGCGCAATCGGTGGCAAGACGAGAACGACACGGTGATCTCGGTTCTTCTCAATCGAACCGAGGGCTACGGCGGCTACCTCTACGCCGATCCGGACCGGTCGTTGTACCTGAATACGATGGGCCGGCACGTCCAGTGGGGCAAGTCCGTCGAGGGAGCGGAGAAATACTGGTGGGCGTCGCCGAAAGGCCGGTGCAGCTCGCTGACGCTGTCGGACGGGACGTGCATTGCCGTAGACTTCACCGGCGCCAGCGGGGCCGACGTGATGATGGTGACCACGGCCAATACCAAAACCTCCGGCACCACGGTGAAGGTGGGCGGCAAGATGCTGACGTTCTACTTCCCGACGGCGAAAGAGCCTCCGCCGGTTACGGTCGAAGGGAACACGGCGGTGGTGGGCAAGCAGCGAATTGCCGTCGAGGACGGCAATCTGGTCCTGACTGTTAAGGGGTGACAATGTTTCGTGTTCCTCGCACGGAGTGACTGTGGAGACCATGAACCTTTTTAGGGAGATAAGAAAGATGAAACGTCGTGATTTTCTCGCCGCCTCGTGTGTTGCCGGTACCGCCCCGCTTAGTAGTCTCGCCGCCGGGCAAGAGCCGGCCGCCGGAGCCGAGAAGCAATATCTCGAACTGCGACTGTACGAACTCGAAGCGGGCGACAAAGCGAAAGCCTTCGGTCGGTTCCTCAAGGGCGCGGCCATTCCCGCACTAAACCGATTGGGAATCGGGCCCGTCGGCGTTTTTAAGTTCACCGAAGGCGACAGTCCGAATCTGTACGTGCTGCTGCCGCACAAGACGCTCGAATCGGTCGCGACCGTCAATACGCGACTTCTCGAGGACGAAGAGTTCCTCAAGGCGGGAGCCGACATTCTCGACGCCCCCATCTCGGACAAGGCCTATCTGCGGATGGAAAGCTCGCTCTCGCTGGCATTCGACAAGTGCCCGACGGTGGAAACGCCGAGCAAGAAGGACTCGCGAATCTTCCAGCTTCGCATTTATGAAAGCCACAGTGCGAAGAAGGCCAAGATGAAGGTCCACATGTTCGACCATGGCGGAGAACTCGACCTGTTCCGCAAGACGGGCATGCCGCCGGTCTTTTTCGGCGAAACGCTCGTCGGCGCGATCATGCCCAACCTGACGTACATGCTCGGCTTCGACGACGCGGATGCAAAAGACGCCGGCTGGAAAGCGTTTCTCGCCTCGGACCAGTGGAACAAGCTCAAGAAGCTGCCGATCTACGCCGACACGGTCTCGCGGATTACCAACATCATGCTGCTGCCCGGTCCCGGTTCGCAGATTTAGCGTGAGGACTTGCTATGAGAATCGGTAACCGTTCATAGAGAATTGACAGACAGATACTACTCCCCTGAAACCTTGCACTCGAACGCCTCTTCCGTCATGTCCATTCGGGGGCGGTTTTTTAGCAACTCTTCGATCGGCTTGAACGTGGCCAGGATCGCCCGGTAATCGGGATCGTCCTTGGTGGCAAAGATCGGCTTACCGCACCCTTCACTGCCGCCGGCCGATTTTGCCAGTGGTGAAATCAGGAATTCGTTCAGGTGTGGATTGGTAATCCGCACGTAGAACTTGCGCGGAACTGTTTTGCCATGGCAGGAGGCACATCGCCGCCGCGCCACTTCCGAGAGCACTTTGTCGAGTTGCACCGGAACAATCTGTCGGCAGCCCTTCAGATCGTAGTGATTCGATGCACTGGTGCCGTAGTAAGGCACGTTTAGATCGATCCAGGCAAACACGCGGCGGCGGGCGGCGGCGTCCATCTTCAGACGCGGCTTGCCGTCGGTATCCGGGTGACCGCTGAGGATGACGTCGGCAAGTTTGCTGGCCGGCGAACCCCAAGTCCTGGGAGCAATGTGCAGAATGTTGTCCTCCGCCCCGTTGTAGGTGGGGATCCATTTCGTATACGGGTTGGATCCGACTCGTTGTCCCGGTTTGAATAGCCCCTCTTGATCGGGATTGGTGGCGATCGTGCCCTGTCGGGCGAGCACCTCGTAGGAGACGTTGAAGAAGTCGGTCAGGTCGCCGGTCAGGTCGACGCCGCCCGACGGTTCCAGCGGATGGTGACACTGCGTGCAATGCCGATCGAGCACGGGCTGGACTATGTGGGCGTAGCTGAAGCCCGTAAGACCCCATTCGGGCGGAGAAAGCTCCAGCGGGTCACGGCGGAGCGCCACGGGAAATTCGCCCGCGCGCGACGAAGCTCGGCGGCTTTCATGGCACCCGATGCAACCGCGCACTTCGCCGGGCATCAAATGCGTGAAGCTCCGCATACGCTGCACGGCGCGGCCCTCGGCGTCGATCGCCATGAAGTAGATCGGCACGCCGGCGGGCACCTTGAAGGCGGCCGAGCCGTCTTCGGCCACCGGTACGTATCCCCAGACCTTCTTAGGTGCGTAAGTGGCTCCGCACGACACGACGGGAAACTGAAATCCAAACGCTCTGCGGCTCAGCGGCGCCAGCCGACTCTTCTCGATTTCCTGAACCACGCAAATCTGTTTGACGTCGCCCCGCTTCACGTACGGTTCGAGCCCGTTATACACGTCTTGAAGATACACGGTTGCCCAGTTGTCGGACTCTTCCGGCAGCAGCGAAGGGGGCGTCGGCGGACGTTGCCGTGTACGAAGCGGCCGGGCACCGTAGTATCCGAGTTTGCCGTCGGGGCGAAGTACGTCCCATTGCCGGTCGCCGTCGTAATCTCGCAAGAGCAGAGTGCCGCGACGAGAAACGAGGAAGTATTTGCCGTCGATCGGGTACGGACTCTCGTACGGCCCACGGACGCGGTCCTCGCAGACGAACCCCCGATCGACTTGCCCGATGTTTATCTCGGGTGTGAGATTGCGTATCGCCTCTTGGGCATTGACACCGTGCGTGGGATCGATGACGCCGATCGCGCCGCGGCAGGGGCCGCCGTGCCCGGTCATCGTGCAGAGGAGTTTCGTCGTGCCGGGTATCGACTGAGCTTCCATAAAAGTGCCCGGCGTGAGCACCCGATTGCCGAAGACGACCGACAGTCCGGTGCCGTCCGGGTTGATCGTCCAAAGGCTTTGAATGGGAATTGCCGGCCGGTCCACGTACTCCCAGCGGCTGTAGACGATTCGGCCGTCGGCGGTGACGCTGGGCGTGAAGTCGTTCAGGTAGTTGGCCGAGAGCCGCCGCACGTTCGCCCCGTCGCGATCCATGCGATGCAGCACGCCCACCGGCGAGGTCCAGCAGTATGCGAACGCCGACTTGCGAGTCGAGAGAAAAGCGATCGCTCCGCGGGGCAACCAGCAGGCGTTGAAGTTGTGTGCGTCGCCCTCGGTGAGTTGCACCGGTTTGCCACCGTCCACGTCGATTCGATATAGCTGATATGGCCGGTCCTTGCCCGTCTTCCAACTGAAGAGGATCTCGCGAGCGTCGTAAGAGAGGTCGCAATCGAGAATCTGTCCGCCCGGCGAAGCGACCAACTCCCGCAGGGTTGCGTCGCCGTCACCGACCGAAAGAACGTACAATCCGCCGCCGGGCTGAAAGCCTTCGGCATGGTACGTGTAAACGTGTGTTGGATTGATCTCGTGGCGCCGGATCACTACCAGTTGATCGCACCCGATCTCCTTTGCCCAGGTCGTATCTTCCCCGATCGCAGCCGCGTGTCCCGTGGCCGGCTCACTCGAAGCGACGGCCAGAGACAGGCACAATACCATCATATTGTACGGGCATAGCAATCGCATACGGTCCTCCCATGTGATCTACGCGCGTTGGGTGAAACACCTGACCATACTTCACTTCGCCTCCAGAAGACCCTTTAGGACGTCCTTCGAGACAGAGAAGACTGTGCCGTGTCTCGTCCCCTTAGGGAAGGCGAGTTTGTCTGAGACGTCTTCCCACTTCTCGAAATCTGTCGTCCTCATGGCACCGTATTTGTGACGGCGATATTCGTCGTAGTACACAACCCACCCCTTGCCCGACTTCAAGATCGACGGCCCCTCAACCCAAATGCCTTTTGGGCTAAACGGATCGGAGGCCGCACTCCAGGGGCCGGTGACCTTGTCGGCGGTGGCGATGCGGAGATTCTTTGCCGGGGGATGCCGGGTCTCGTCTTTGAGGATCATCACGTAGCGGTCGCCGCCGCTCTCTTTGATTATGAGTTCAAGCGGCGCGGCGTCTGCACCGTCCGCAACACAACATCGCTAGCATCGCCATAGCTGCCAGGACGAAGCTGGAAGGTTCGGGAACGGTGCTGAGATTCGAGGCCGACGAACCGGCAAGATCCTCTGCATAGGTCACGTTCGTCAGATACCAGTCGGTATCGCCAAAGGCGAATTTATTTCGCCCGGGAGGACCGTTGCCGCCGGGACCACCGCCGCCGCCCTTGCCACCACCGCCGCCGCCCTTGCCACCACCGCCACCGTATAAGGCGGTGACGCCGTCGACGTCGTCTTGGAACAGCGAAGTTTGCACGCCACCGTAGAACGGGTCCATCACGGCATCCACGCCGTCGCCGTTGATCCCGTGGCCCAACCCAATTGCATGACCAAGTTCGTGCAGCGCGACGGTTTCGATATCGATGCCGCCGGACACGGCGGGATCGTCCGTCCAGTTCCATCCGTCGTTGAAGAAGATCTCCGAATGCCAAGTGGCCTTGCGCGGACCCAGCCCGCCGCGCAGTTTGCCCGTCCATGTCACGGCCAGAATGTTGGGACTGCCGTTAGGGAGGTTGAGGAAATAATCCTCTGGCAGCCAACCACCTATCACGATGTTGGCGTAGTTCCAATCAGCGTTCTGGTCGAGGTTGGAAGCCCCGTTGAACCAGGATGGACCGTTTGAATCATTGGGTCCGTCGAACGCGTCGTAGTTGCCGCCGTTGTCGGCCAGGATACTGAAATTCAGCTTTGATGCACCTTCCACGCTACCCCAGGTGGCGTATGCGTTTGTCAGGGCCGTATGGACGACCCCGCTGCCTACATCCTGCGTGTAGTCGCTGGTGTCCCACACCGTGGTGACGGTGTCGCTCTTGTTGACGTTGTCCCATCCGCCGGCTTCGCCGAGGTTGTTGACCGAGTACGCCCATCCGTGAGAAACGCCGAAACAGATAATCAACAGTGTTCCGCAAAGGTTTTTGATAGGTTGCATTGCTGGTTCCGATTTGCCAAGGTTTAGGTTGGTCGAGAAAAACATCGCACACGTTACAAAGTGCCCCTATTATAATCAACCCATCGCCGTTGTCAAGCATCATCTGGCCTATCAGTTTCCAAATCCGCCGAATTCGAGGACGACGTCTACTGCGGGGAATCGGCGGTGTTGCCCGCTTCATTAACAACGGCTCTCACGGCTCCGGAATCCCCAAGTCGAGGCAAATCTTCCGGGCAAGGAAATCGTTTATTTCTCGATGCCTGGGGAGCGTGGAAGTCCGGTTCCTGGCCGGATTGACGTAGATGCTGTGCTTGCCGCCTTCGCGGAGCAGGTAGCAACCCTGAGATTTCAAGTGACGAACCAGTGCTTGTCGCTTCATGGCATCGGGGGCACGAAGGGCTCCTTGGTCACTTTCTTGCCGGAGACGGCCTTCGCGACCAATTCGCGGTTGGCTTCCAACACCAGGGCGACCGCCTCCTGGAGATTCTCCTTGGCCTCCTCGAGGGTCGCTCCCTGCGTATTGGCGCCGGGAAGCTCTTCGACGAAGGCGACGTAGCCTTCCGGTACTTCCATATAGACTGCGGTAAGTTGCATTGGGGAACTCCTTGCTATGTCAAGCTCAGCATTCTGTGGTGCGTTGCACGCACCCTACACCAGGCCGCATTGGCCGAGCGTCTTGGCGATCTTGGGCCAGCCGGCATCGGCTAGAGATTGGGACGAGCAGTTCAGGGCGATCAGCGTCGCGTCGTCCAGACCGAAGGCGACGCGGCCGGGGGCGATAATCGTGCCGGCGCTGCGGACCGCGGCGCCGACCTTGGCGGTCCACTGGGGCTTGCCGGCGAAATCGACCGCGTGGATCACGCCTGCGTTGTCGCCTAAGTAGATCACGTCGTCGTCGCCGATCCCGGGCGTCGATTCGACCGGGGCGGCGGCGTCATATTGCCAGCGGACCTTGTGCGAGTTGCCGTCCATGCATAACAGCAGGCCGCGGGGTTTCTGGCCACGCCGCGACTGGCTGACGCCGACGTAGACGTGGCCGTGACGGTCGATCACCGGCGAGGCGAGCATTTGGCCGGGCACGGGGGTCTTCCAGAGCGGTTTTCCGTCGCCACCGAAGCCGTAGACGTGCTCGTCGCGGCCGGCCACTACGACGTTGCCGTCGGTGGTGATCGCCGGGGACGAGTGGATGTACCAGCCGGTGTAGCCCTGTTCGGCGGCATGGTTCCAGAGGTTCTTGCCTTTGCGGTCGCCCAACTCGACGGCGAAAACGTAACCGTCTTCGGAACCGATGTAGAGCACGCCGCGGTGGATGACCCCGGCAGCGTCGAACTTCTGCCGCGTGCGGAAGTATCGGCCGGCGCTCGACGAGCGGCCTTCGGCGTCGACCTTAGTCAGTCCGCCCTCGGCGGCACTGATCCAGGTGTTGCCGTCCAGGTCGGCCACCGGGGCGGCGTAGCCGAGCGGTTCGCCGACCGGGGCCGGCGGATAGACCTGTTTGCCGTCGAAGTTCAGGCAGTGCAGCATGCCGTCGGTGCAGTGCAGCCGCAAGATGCCGTCGGAGTCGACGACGACCGGGCCGGGAGCACGGCTGCCGGTGACGTATTCCCAGACGACCTCGGGCCGGGCGTCCTTCTCTTCCAGGGCGATCAGTTTGCCGTGTAGGTGGATGAAGATTCGGCCGGTGGCGTCGACGGCCGGCGCGCCGGTCAGCGGCATCGCTTCGCCCGGTGGCGGCTCTTCGGGAAAGGCCCAAGCGAACTGTTCGGGTCGGACCGGTTCGGGCCGGACCGGCTTGGGACGCGGCTTGGGTTTCGGTTTTTCGGGCCTAGGTTTCTCGGGCTTAGGGGCGACCGGCTCGGGGGCAGCGGGCTGCGGTTTGGGCTTTGCCGGTTTGGTCGGTTCGGGTTTTGGCGACGGGGCCGTCGGTGGTTTGGGCTTGGCGGCCGGTGGAGTAGCGGGCTTCGGCGCAGCGGGCTTTTGCACGGCCGGTTTCTGTGGCGGTGGGACCGGTTGGGGTGGCGCCGTAGTCGCTGGTGGTTGCGGGGCGGGAACATCGCCGTGCCGGCGACGGCTAAACTCCGGGGGGGGCTGTTGTGTGTCGGCCGGTGGTGCCTGGACCGGCACAGACGGTGCGGCCGGGGGCGGTTGCGGCGGCGCAGGTTGCATGGCGGGCGGTTGTGCCGGGGGAACCGGTTGCGGGGCAGCGGGCTGTTGTGGGACTGGCTGTTGTACCGGCGCGGCCGGCTGCATCGGGGGCTGCGGTGCCGTGGGGGTCGCCGGCGGTGAAAGCGGCACGCTCGGTTGTGTGATCGGTATCCCGGGTTGCATAGGGACTGCACCCGTCGGCGTTGCCGGGATGTCCGGCTGTGGCGCGATCCCGCCGGGCGGCATGGCCGGAATTCCAGGTTGGGCAGGCGGCATCGGGACGCCGGGTTGGACGGCCCCAGGTTGGACGGCCCCGGGTTGGACGGTTTTGAACAGTCCGACCGCCTGCTTGCCGCACTGGGGGCAACTGTAGGGTTGCGTGGGCCGTTGGAGTTGGTGGCCGCAGTTGTTGCACTGAAAAGTATTCATTAACGGCCCTTTATTTGGCGCTCACGGCGGCCTTGGTGTAGACCTTGCCGTTGTCTCGAAGCACGATCCAACCTTGCACCTCGGCGATTTCCACGCCCCGGCTGGCGGCCGAGTGTCGGGTAGAATCGAAACGCTCGCCCGGATGGACCAACTCGATCGTGTTGCCGATGCCCGTGTCCTGCATCGTTTCGGTCAGCCAGGCGACCAGTGCGTCTTCCATTGGATTGGCGGCGGCCGTTTTCGGCTGCCAGCGATAGAAGGCCTCGCCGATCTCTTTCAGCAGGGGCGGCATCTTCTCGCTCATCGCCGAGCGGAAGACCAGCAGTTGTCCGACCAGGGTACACGCACCGGGGTCGCCTTGCAGCACGCCGGTGAGCAGTTGTTGTCGCTGAAAATCGAGCCCGGGCACCTCGACCAGATCGTTGCCGAGGATCGCCCGTTGCCAATCGCCGCTGGAGGCGGGGCCGCTGCCAGCCTCTTCGGGTTCCTCCGGAGTCAGCAGGTCGGTAAGCGTTTGCAGCCCGGCGTCGAGCCGTTGTTGGAGCCCGGCCAGGGTCCCGGCAATGGCCTGGTGATGGTTGTTGATGCCGCCCGTGAC
>SDBT01009947.1_pt1 | contig 15393 bp, 33 predicted proteins | sample 2277101 | NCBI WGS metagenome assembly SDBT01 (sample SAMN10404973, study PRJNA504765) | marine sediment metagenome | isolation source: marine sediment core GS10_PC15, 103 cmbsf | place: Arctic Ocean: Southern Knipovich Ridge | collected 2010 | reverse complement strand
GTCGCCGGCGGCTGTGTAGCGCTTTGGGTGGACGAGCCAAGGGACGCGCCCGCGACGCAGCCCGCATCCGACCTCCCCGAGTGGGCCGAGGTAGACCGGCTGTGTGTTGAGGGCATCGCGGCGTTGGAGGCGCTCCGACGCACGGGAGATGCGCAGGCGTGGCTGGCGATAGACCAAGACCTCGGGCCGGCGCTCCGGGCTTTCCGTGTGGCGTCGTCGGATGCTCCGGTGGATATCACAGAGGAGGGCGAGTGATGGAAGACGTGGACAAAAAGATAGCCGACATCGGGCGAGAACAAGACGGATGCGACTGCCTCGACATGGGCGGCGAGTTCATCTGCGCGAAGTGTGCGGAGACGCTTGAACGACAACTGGCCGACGTTCGGTCCAATCTCGCATATGCCCGCAGCACGATACGATCCATCAGGGCAGGAACGAGGTGCTTGTGATGCAGCGCTTTTTCAAGTGCGAATGCACGGGCGAAGCCGTGGCGATGGACATCGAGGTCAGCGCGGACAAGTGCGACTACGGCATCGACCTTGCGTTCTGGCGGCTTGGGCACGGCGGGCGACGCATGGGGTGGCGGGAGCGCGCGCGGCGCATCTGGCGGCTCCTGCGAGGCCACACGCCCTACAGTGACATGGTGGTCCTTCACCCGGTGACGGCGAGGTCTCTCGGCGCGGCGCTGATAGAGGAGGCCCATCGCGTGGAGAACGAGACGCGGGACGAAGGCAAGACCCCCGCGCCGGAATAGAACCCGAGTTCAATCAGGAGACCAGGCATGAAGTTCGACGGCAAGAGGTTCGCGTTCGTCCCGTCGCGAGACGCCATGGTGACGATATGGGACATCACGGACGCGCACATGTTCTCCCGGGCGTGTGCGATGAATCTCCTGAGAAAGACGATCAAGCGCATAGCGGACGACCCGTATGCGCTGTGGCTTGGCGGCGGGGACCAAGCCGAGATGATCGGAATCAGGGATAAGCGATTCGACCCCGAGACCATCGACCCGTCTATCACCGTTGGCGACTTGGCGCAACTAGGCAAGCGCATGATGGAAGGCGTCAAAAAGATGTTCTGGCCGATACGCAGCAAGTGCTTGGGGCTCGGCAAAGGCAATCACGAGTGGGCCTTTGAGAAATACAACACGCAGTCAGACCTTCACGGGTGGCTTTGCACAGAGCTAAAGGTGCGCAACCTGGAATACTCTGCGATGTTTGACCTGTCGTTCCGGCAGCGCCTGATGGGCCACGCTGACCGGGTAGGGGATCAGGGGCGGCACATGCAGTAAGGACAAGGACTGCAAGGATGAGTCCGATTATGAGGACGGTAGGTAAATGTTTCAATTCAAACCTCTTGAAAGAATGACGTAGGCGAGCGTTCCCAGCGTCATCAGCAGAGCGCTCAGGGTTCCGATGAGGATGACGCTAGCTTTCAACCCTCTTGAAAGAATGGCGTAGGCGAGCGCGCACAGCGTCAGCAGCAGAACGCTCAGGGTTTCGATCAGGATGGCGCTAGCTTTTATGCCTCTTGAAAGAATGGCGTAGGCGAGAGCGCCTAGCGTCAGCAGCAGCGCTCTCAGGGTTCCGATCAGGATAGCGTTAACTCTCATGGCGCTCACGCATTCTCGCCACGAGTAACGCGCCCACGAAGAACCACGGCGGGCTGGGGAACCAGAAGAGCGAGTACACGGTGAAGGCGATGAAGATGGCGAGCCAAGCGCCACGCAAGCGGAAAGCGCCGAAGACCACGAATGCGGCACCGGCTGCCCATCCAACTAGGCCAAGCTCCCACAGTAGTTGTAGTGGCAACGAGTGCGGAAAATCCTGGCCTGGATACGCTGCTGCGAACGTGTTGAAGCCGTGACCTATGAGGCTGAAGTTCTCAAGGACGAAGCGCCACATATCTATTCTTTGCGCGTCGGCTCCAGGGTGTGCCCACAGAAGCGCGAGTGCGGCGACCGGGATCGCGAGGAAACCTGCTCGACCGGCTAGGAAGGGAAGGGCGACAGCTACGCCGATGAGGGCTGCTCGTGCTTCGGCAAGCCCTAATGCGAGAATGCAACCGAGCGCGAGCGCGTTGACGGCTACCCATAGCCGAGGCTTCGATTTGATCTCGGCGGTGCGGGCGAGCCAGATGACGCAAACGAGGCCGATCATGCCCCAGAACGCAAGGATGCCAGGGTTCGCGGTCACGCCGACCGCGCGACCGGCGAAGCTGTCGGGCATGAGCAACGCAAGGAACCCATGAACTGCTCCAGCCACCGCAAGACCCCAGAGGATGCCATCCCATCGGTTGCGGAGTAGAGGCCCCCAGAGCATCGCGAGAGAGCCCCATATCGCCCAATGAAAGGCTCCTGTGCTGCGCGAGGGTAGCCCTACAGTGGCCTCCAGCCAGTTAGGGGCGATGATGGCCCCGTATGCCGCGAGGGCTACGGGGATGATCCACCAGTTAGGGCGGTCCTTCGCTACGTGCCAGAACATGAGCCCACTAACGGCAGTCATGGCGACGTAGAACAGCGGCTCAACGCGAGGGTGGATGAACGGCAGGAAGATCAGGAACGGGGCCACCAGGAAGGGCAGCAGGAAGAGGCTAGACGCGCTCTCGGGCAGAAGGGACGCCGTTCCCGACGTGAGCAGGCGGCTTTTCCATGAAGTCGCGAAGCGCGTCCAGGTCGACGCCTTTACGGGTGACAACGGGAGGGACGACTTCCACGTCGTACCCTGCGAGGTAGCCGCGCTCGATCCACTTGCGGACGGTGGCGGGTTCAACGTTGAGGGCGTCTGCGGCCTCTGAAATAGAGACGATGTTTTTAGTTGCTTCAACCATGTGAAAATCGTACCACACTCACTTTCTGGATTTGAATAGCTAGCGCAGCTTCCTTATCGCTTGCCGAAGGTGATCGCTTTCGGCGTGGGGATTGTCATAGAACTCGGTCGCTTTCACGTCGAAGGGGAATAACGCCTCTGTCCTGAAGCGCAACGGTCGCGCGGGTTCCCAGGTGTCGGCGATAAGATCGACTTCGGCGATTCGCTTGCGTGTGAAGGGAGTTTTTCTAGGGGGGCGATGCGATCCTCGCGAACTCCCTTTCGAGCGGCTGACGAAGTGGTGCGCGGTGAATCGCTCGGCGAGGGGGTCGGGCTCGGGTTCATCCTCACTTAGCCACGCTTCCCACGCTGAGCGGTCGTTCGGGCTCTGCGAATCGTCCATACATGACCCTCCGTGCTGCGTTGTCTAGTTCTTCGTGGATACGGGCGTCTCGGTCCTTGCGGTCGACCTCTTTAGTGGTAGCGATCCTGAGCGCGTCGACGCCCCAGCGGTATGCCTCGCTGTTGGGGTCTACGAGGCTGTTATGGACGATGGGCATAAAGTCGGTGGGATGGGGAGCGAGTCGCGCCAATTCTTTCTCAATGGCTTTCCTGTTTTTGGCGTACTCCGTCTGTAAGGGAGAACGGAACGATGGTCCCGGCCTCAGATACGTGACCTTTCTTGTAGATTCTGGCGAGGGTTTTCGTTTGCTCGTGGACATAGATAACTCCGTCTACTCCCTTACTATGGAGGGCATCCCAGGACTCGAATTTCGCCATTCGGTAGACCATCGGCGCGATCATCACGGCTTTCTTGCTGATGCCCTTGATGTGGCGCTCATCGCCGAACTGGTAATCCTTGACGTTGAAGAATCGGGAGCGGTGCGTTGACCCCTCCAGCTTGAACTTACCGAGGGCCGTGGGGTCGATGAGGCCCGCGTCTTCCATTGCGGTGAAGCCCTCGGGATCGAGCACGAGCGAATCGGTGTCCATGTAGTAACAGTGATCGGTGCCCGCGACCTCTATCGCCTGCCAGAGCAGCATCCGCGCATAGGCGCTCACATGGGCGGCTATGCCGGGGAAACTGTCCTGAGTCTCGGGTTCCTCGGTCAAACGCTGTATGTGGCCCATCTTGACGCGTTCTTTGACCACGGGACCGTTCTCATCGGAGCCCTGGCGGAAGGTGATGGTCCCTTCATCCTGGGCGCGCTCGTTGACGCCGAGTGATTCCCACACCTCGCCTCGCTGCCCGAATTTGCCGTAGAGGCTATTCATCATCAGCTTGGTCATCAGGTCATAGGAGCCGTTGCCCTCGGCTTTGTACTTCAGACGAAGCTTATAAAAGTGCTCGACATACTCCACGAAGATCGGTTCCATCTGGTAGATCGCGTACTCGCCAAAGCTCTCGACGTGATCGTGGTCGAGGGCATACCTAATCTCAGGGGTGCATAGAGCTGTCTCGAATCGGTCGACGGGGAAGGTGAGCCGTTCGTCAACGAAGGCGTAGGCGGGGCGGTCGGTGTTGAGCTTGACCCTAGCTATGATGCCGTAGCCCTTGTTGAGATAGCCCTTGATCTCGTTGATGGTGGCTGACTCGCCATCGTGTAGGAGCTTGGTAGGGAATCGCTCCGCAAGCATGACGGAGGGATAGAGGCTGTTTACGTCGACCTTATGAAGCAGGGAGGTGACGCGACCGATGAAGAGGCATTCGGTGCGACCCCCGTGATAGGCGTCTCGCTCTAGCTCGCAGATGCGGGCGCGGTCGTGTATCCAGACGGCGGTATCTTGGTCAAGGAATCGGTGACGGAACGCGCTGAATGCCTGGCTTGCTAGAGTGGGCTGGAAGTTGCCCAGGTCATGCTCTACGAGGAACTCCAGATACTTCATCATCGTGTCCGCGATGATCGTGACGTCGTTGCGGCAGTATTCCCACATCCTGCTTGATTGAAACGGCGTTAGGTCTTCTGCCGGTATCTTGAACCATTCGAGCGGGATGCTGATTCGTTCATCGCCGCTCGCGTCGAGCATCCCTTTCGCTAGACCAACCTGCTCGCCCAGGCTTTCGAGGCTCTGGGCAAAGTAATTCATCACGTCGAGAACTTGAATGACGCCCTTTTTCTTGTGCTTGAGCCGGATGATGACCGGGGGTTTCTCGTTGACGTAACGCTCGCATACCCATCCTCGCGCTGCGGGGACGGTCGCCATCGCGAGAATGCCCGCATCGTAGTTCCAGTTGAGGGCCATGATGTAGAGCTTTTTCTTTTTCTTCGCCTTGGACTCTACGAAATCCCAGAACTGTTCAATGGTGTTGAAGTCGAACGCCTCGCGCTTCATGGTGATTGCGCCGTGACGATCCGTGCGTCGGCGTATGAAGATGGCGTGACCAAGGCGCAACGTGTGCTCTTGCAGCACTGGCGTCATTTGCTTTATCAGGGCTTCGGTGTCCACGAAGATGAACATCGACGGCATCTGCTGTTTGGCGTTGGCCTTGAGGCGGTGCTGTCTACGCATAGCGTTTTAGAAACCAGGCGAGCGCGCCGTTGAGGTAGTTGTAGAGGATCATCGCTAGTCGCACGACTTCATCGATGCCGCTAAGACAGGATCGCTTACGTAGTCACGCCATTGAATGAATTTACCCTCATGCCAGAATCCCCATTCGCGAGAGGACTTGCCTAAAAGCACGAGAGTCCAGCAGGATTTGCGTTTGCCTGCGAGAGTGATCCGGTGCTGGTGTGCGGCGGGGAATGTGCGAATCCAGGGGGCTCGAAATAAGGTCTTTAGCCTATCGCCCTCGCGCCAAAATGGAGGGCCTACCGGAGTTTCCTCAAGGTAGCGTCCCCAGAGCCCGATACTGACGAATCGCTTAGGGTGATCGTGTAGATCGAGGGTCCAGTCGTCACCTACGAATTTATGGAGGTAAACGGCGCGCCCGAATAGCCGCAGAAGCGTCCAACGGTGCATGTAGGTGGGGCAAGTGTTGCCGCCGTTGATCTCTTCGTGACGGAATATCATTTGGTTAGCGCCACAAGAAAGGATAGCTCTAGGGCCGCTGCTGACGACGCATGGAGGCGCTCTGCCCATTCCTCGCTGTCAATGTGGCGGTGGGCACACTCGTTGTCAGCCCAGGCCCCAACATCAACGTCAGCAGCGGAAATGACCACTACCTTGCGGATACAGCCGGGAGGGAAGCTGAGAGGGTGCCCGTACTCTTCAGGGTCCTCGTACTGCTTCCCGATGCTTTGAGCGAGAACAATCATGCTCTCGCTTTCTGAGACGAAAAAGCCGACGCTTCGATTGAGGGGAATAGCTGTCTCAGCTAGTTGCTCAGGACTAAACCACCCTCCAGAGCCGGTTATGTCGTTCCACTCAAGATAGACAAGGGCACCGCGCTCCGCGTCTATCTTTCTTTTTGCTGCCATCTATTTCACCGATCCTTTGCGCTTGAAACAACTGAGCAGGTTATCCGAGGGTGTCCGCGATCATCATGGCGAAGTTGGCAACGTCTGCGGCTTCGCGGGCTATTTCTAGTGGTGAATGGTTGTTGGCGATAGCGATTTTCAATTCGATAACTTCATCTTCAATCCTCTTGAGAAGATAGGAGCTAGTTTCGCTCCACGCGTGTCCGCGCCCTTCACCGAACGGGCCGAAGTCCACGCCTTTCCAGCCACCTTTTGAATGGTTCTCGTTGAGCTTCGTTTGCATCAATGCGGCGAACTGTTGGACTTCTCGGGAAAGCACCGTCACCGGCACTCGGGTTGCGTTTTCGGTCGCCATCTACTTCACCGATCCTTTGCAGCCGACGATGTGGCCCTTGCCGTTACATACTGAGCAGATACTCACTGGCCCCTCTCATCGTGAAAGCGCCAGGCATCAACTGTTCCAGGTCTAGGAACAAGTGGAGCGGGTATAACTCGCTCGAATCTCCAAGCAAAACGGAGTGATTCCTTGATAGAACATCCATCTTTGCGGGAGAGCTTGTAGACGGTCCAGAAAAATCTCATCCTCTTACCTCCACCGGAACCAGCAGGCCCTTGCCGATGGGCGGGCTACCGCCGATGCGCCCGCGTCTGCTGGCGGTCCGGCGTGATCGGTCCTCGATCTTCTCCACTCGGTCAACCTGTTGTTTCTTCGTCATACCGGCAGGACCACGGAACTCGATCTCAGCCGATTCCATCTCACCGGGGATCGGCTTGCCGTCTGCGTCCAAGGCAGCAAGGCGACGGAAGCGGTACGTCTTCTGTCCGGGCTCCAGATCGTCGAAGGCGTCTTTACTGAGCGCATGCGGGACTCGTGGCATCGTCTTCGGGCCTGGGCGCTGGTTGTCGTGGACGCGGGTGAATCGGCGGGCGCGTTCGACATCGGTGGCGGCTTCGCGATAGATCGCTCGCATGACGCTGAATCGCTTGGTAACGATATCGTCGCCCTGCGACTTGGCTGCTAGGCGATTCGCCATCCACTTCTCCACGCCGATCCCGAAGGTCTTGGCCTGGATGGCGGCCTGGTTCAATTCCGCGATCTCGGCATACGTCAGGGATGCGACGGAAAAGCGGTCCTTGCGAGGTTGGTTGCGTGGTCGGGGAGGCATGGGGATTACTTACGGTGGTCGAGGGAGGCGGCAAAAGAAACATTGACACCATTACGAGGGAGGAAAAGAGAAATCTCGCCCTCTTCAGGCGTAACAGGCCCGCTAGACCATTCCATCAAATCCTTGTTTTTGAATCCTCGGAAGTTGATGACTTCGCGTATTTCTTCAACGATTGCACGTTCCAGCGTAGCTAAGCTCAATTTGGTTTTTCCTTTTTCAAAAGAAAGGGCCACCGGAGGGAGGTATTCCGGTGGCCCCAGATGATGCAGGGCCGCTGCCTTACTTGCTCTTGCCTGCGGCTTCGACCTGCTTGGGAACGATGGCTTGAACGATGAAGTTCTTGAATGTGTTCTTGCTGCCGGTTTCGCTCTCGCCCAGGTAGGTGATCTTGACCACCGTACCAGGGGCGACCACGGCGAACTTCCGATCCAAATCCATCGTACCGTGGAAGCCTACAACGTCGAGGACCGGATCGGGGCCGGTCTGAAGCTCGTACGCGAAGGTTTTGGAGGTCTTGATCGTCTGCTCCGTCCTTCCCAGGTACGTGCCGACGATGGCGGTATTGGGGACATCCCAGGTGACGTAGTTGGCGGACTCAGGATCGACTACCGTTTCCCATTGCCCCTCAACTTCGATCTCTTCGCCGTTCGTGTCAAAGTAAACGGCTACGTCAGTGTTCTTGTTACTCATCTTTTGCGATCTCGCTTTCGTTGTTGTTCTTGCTGTCGTTCTTGTCTAGCGGGCGCATCAGGTCATCTATGAATCCCCAATCGCTCGCGGTGGGCCGTTGTGGTCGGCGGTACGTGCCTCCGGGCTCTTGGCCCGGTCCTCCATTCACTTCGTCAGGCTGATTGTCGTCGTCGTCCACGTTGATCCTTACTTCGATGAGTGGGAGCGAGGCCCTACGAGCCTGTCAGACTCGGGTGCTAGTGACACTTCATCGGCCTTGCGAGCCTGTTCCTCGCTCCAACCCCGCGTCATGCAATGTAACGCGGGCACTCACCTTTTCTGATGGGGCCGGTGGGTACAGGAAGGCAGGTCAATGCGCTTTCTGTCGCAACCCCACCGGCCCCGCTGGGGAGACTCACGTTAGGTCGGTTCTCGCGACGACCTAACGCGCCAACCACGATAACAGGGCCGCTTGCGTAGCTGTCAATAGGTAGTAGACAGCAGATTCGTCCGTTCATAACTCCAGCCCCAATATCGTCTTCGCCTGCCTTGCCGATCCGTAGTCTTCGGGCACTAGCGCGCCTTCGCCCAAGCCGAGGGGATCGCACGCGCCCTTGTAGTAGCCCCAGGCCACGTTGCGGTAGATGTCGACTACCGTGGGATCGTACAGGGCGTCGAGATCGTCGTCGTTCTCATCAAGCCATCGGACCACCGAGGCAAGCTGCTGGATGTAGTGGCGGGCAATCGTTAGCTCGCTCATCGCTTCCGCCTACCCATCGTAGGCACGAGCCAGGGCACTGATAACCGGAGCGCCTTGGTGTTGAGCAGGAACAACCAGTAGCTGCAAAGAGTTTGGTTGGAGCTATCGACAATCACGATTGCACCTCCCGCGCACGCACCAGCGCAAGCAAAGCCGTCAGCGCACCGGGGTAATCGCCGTCAAGGAGAGCCTGGATAAACGGCATCCGTATCCATAATTCACCAGCAGGCGCGATAGTCGATGGCGCTACAAGAATCAGTAATCGCCCGCACGCCTCAGCCCGTGACACCTGCCCAGCCTCCGTATCGTCCTCGCTGACGGGTATCAGGGTGCGGCCTGTGCCTTTGCAAGGGCAGAGATTCGGAGCCTTAGCCCATTCAGGAAGCGCCATTCCTACGGGATTCCATTCGTCTCGATGGCCCAGGTGATGGCCTAGTTCGCTAATCAACCCTTGGCACGCCTCCGTCATCGCCGCTAGCACCACCTTCAGCCCAGGAAGCGCGCTGATGATGGCCTGGGCTGTCTCAGACGGATTCATTTGCGTTGTCATCGTATCGGCCTCGCTTTCGTGTCTTCGACGCGCTCGATTCCCATGACGGTGAGGTGTCGTGAGAAGCTGCGCGCCGTCTGCACCGCCAACCTGGACGCCTGTACGTCGTTGATGGCCTCTACCATGACCTGACGGCCCTGGCTGAGAGAAGCTTTGCCGTTGGCCTCGATCACCTGGACGATCACGCGTACGCGCCGTATGGGGGTTTTACTTACCATCAGGGCACCAACTCAATCAACCGTGAACCTGCTTCCCAGCCTAAAATGAACCGCAAGAGCCACGCGTCTAGCTTATTGAACCCTAACCGATCCATCGCATCACCACCTTATCGAGAATAAAAGGTAAACCTGTAATTCAAATGCGGACCGTACGCAAACGGCGCTGGTATTCCGCATGGTAGGGGGCCACCAGCGCCGTTATGGGTTCTGTATCGGGCTAAGGCTGCAATGCGTCACATGCCGAGATATCAAGCTCGCGTTTGGCCCGCGTTGCCGCCACGTAGAGCAACCGCAGTTCCTCCGGGGGCGCATCACGAGTAAAGAAATCGCCTGCGAGCTTGACGCGATCCCACTCCCTACCCTTGGACTTGTGCGCGGTTGAAACGATCACATCCGCGTTTCCCTCCGTGGGCATGTTGTCCAAGGCTTCAAGGATCGTTTCAACGCCGAAGTCGTTGACCAAGCCGGTCATCAGTTTCAGGTCGGCCCCTTGCTGGTCCTCTTCGACGTACTCCATAACCTCGCGCCAGGTGTCGAAGCACGCTAGCTCGGGATGCCAGGACGTGCGCCCGTTCATCAGATCGCGCGCAGCCTTGGCGAAGGTCACGACGTCAGAGCCTCCACCCACCAGATGGGGATGCTGCTCGCCACGCTGGAGTAAGAGCATCTGATGCACCGCTTCTACGTTGGTGCGGGTGAGGATCGCGTCAGGGCGGTCGACCGGACCAACGTAGGAGGTTAGGTCGGGGTTCCCGATCACGAAGGGGATCGCGTTGAGCCTCCGCAACATCTGATTTGCCACGTCGGCGATGCGGGGGCCGAAACGGAAACTCAGGGTGAGGAAGGCGCGGTTGTCCGCGTCTATGCTCTTGAGGGTGTCGACCGCTCCGGTGAATTCGTAGATCGCCTGTTCGCTGTCGCCCACGTAGACCTTGTGCGCCTGCTGCCGCGCCACCACGTCAGCCATGACCGGGTTGGCGTCCTGGGCCTCATCGAAGAGGATGACATCGGCCCCGATGTTTGACCATGCCGATAGCTGCCAGAGCTTGAGATAGTGGTCATGCTGGAACCGCAGCACGCCGTCAGTGCTGCTGAGGTCTTGCCAGGCAGCGTCCAGGGCGGGCAGTAGCTCGCGCGCTACCTCAGCGTTGTTGTTGGTATCGCCTCGGTCGATGCCTTCGATGTAGGGAACGTGTTGCACGTTGGGCACGCGATCAGTGGTGTGACAGAACTGCGTGATCGAGCGCATGACCAAGCCCGCCAGATAGTCGGTACGCAGGACCTTGCCGCCCTCTAAACCGATGGGGTCGAGCTTGAGTGCGCGGGCTACGACGTGATTGGGTGCGCGGCTGGCGTTGAGCCGATGCTGGTACTGCCGTCCTATAGCGCGGAATGCCAGCGAGTGCGCCGTGTTGCACATAACGTTTCCCGGCATATTGCCGGTCGCGTCGACCACGATGGCCTTGTTGAAGGCGACGTACTGGATGCGGGTTCCCGGCTCTTCCTGGGCCAGCAGGCGCAGCGTTGAGGTCTTGCCGGTCCCTGCCCTGGCTTCGATGGCTATCGAGTCCGCGCCGTTGCGGAAGAGGTCGATTGCTCCTAGTTGCTCTGCGGTCGGTGTGAAGTCGGCCATGCGATGCCTCCCTAAGCCTCATCAGTGCGCCTATCCGACGCATACGGCTTGCTAGGCCGTTTCGGCTACTTTGCGGATTCGGCGTCCAGGTCGTCGTTGACCTTTTTCAGATAGTCGATCCAGCGGTTTCGGTCATCCCAAGGGGCCATAGCGAAAGGCGGGTAATCGTCACGATTGCTATATCCCGCATTCGCTGCCTCAAGGACTTTTGCGAACTCAGCCATATCACCCTCCTGGGTGCTCGAATAACGGTTCCGTCGCCAGTACGGCAGCGTCGAGCCGTCCGGGCTTCATGCCCATGACCTTGCGAGCCCTGGCGCAGTTCACGCACCCGCAGGGCTCTTTGAGGATGTATCGGGTCCGGGGGCTCGGGTGGTCCCAACGCAGCTTGGCGTGCTCATTCCAGAACATCACCATCAAGCCACGTAGTTCGTTCAATTCTTCAAGCCTGGCGACCTCTTCGGCTTCAGGACTAAGCTCGGGCGGATCGTAGGTGCTGCTCATCGCTTGCCCTGCCAGGTGTCGACGTGGCCTGCGATGAGGGCGACGGCGTAGCCCTCTAGCTCGGGATCGTAGGTCGTGAGGTCCACAGCAACCGCAAAGGCGTCACTATCGGAAAAGTCGTGCCCGTTCTCACGGGCGTTTTCGAGGGCGCGTTCTACGACTATTTCGAGGTTGTCAGCCTCGTCGAGGTCGCGCATGTGGCGAAGGTGAGCATCCCACCGGCTCGCGATCTGCCTCGCCTGCTCTTCGCTGGTGAGGGTGTCAAAGTAGGCCACTGCCGCATCGTAGTTCTTACCCATAGCTAGACCTCTTTCATGTCATCGTTGGCGCTTACGTCGCTGAGGGGCGAAGCTAAGCTGGGGTTATCTCGCTCGTGATTTTTTCCTCAATGGCTAGCTGGACCAGCGATTCGTTCTCGTTGGTGTCGTTGGCCTCGCCTTCAAGCGCCAGCGGGCCAACGGAACTCTTCATCAGCTTCGCCATCGCCCCCACCTTGCTGAGGGCGTTCACGTTCCACGCCTTGCCGTTCTTCAGGTTCGCGATCCGGTACGTCTTCATTACAAGTCTCCTATGGGGCTAGCTCATCAGTGCCGGGAGCCCATCCCGCGACATACCGCCCGCAGGCGGTTTCGCTTATTTCTTCGCGTTGAGTTTCTTCCAGATGCGGTAGCAGAAAGTCTCAGGCCAAAGCTGCTTGACTTTGCGCCAGAGCCAAACGAGAAGAATGATGTTTCCTACAAATCCCGTTAGCTCGCCTAATTCACCCATAACCGAACCTCCCTAAAGCCTCATCAGTGCGCCTATCTGACGCAGACGCCCCGGAGGGCGTTTCGGCTAGTTCCTTTCTACGATGAATAGGTCTTGGGCGTCGTGTTCTTCGTACCAGGCTTGGCTCTTCTGGCTGAGGGTTTCTTCGATGGCGTCGATGTCATCCTGCATCGCGCGCTCGGCTACCTTCATAGCGGCTTCAGCGGCGCGGTGGGCTGCGTACTGGCGGTGGCGTTCGCCTTCAAGGTGGGCGATTGCCCCGAGCTTGTCGAAATCGCGCTGGCTGAAAGTGAATCCCTTTGTCTTGACTGTCATCGCGAACCTCCCTGATACGAACTTGATGGAACCAACATACGCCCGCCACTCTTAGCTGTCTACCTACTTTAGACAGCAAAACCGGCAGCGAGGCAAATCTTTACTTTGGTTCGATATTCGTAGCCCATAAGAAAAAAGCGCCCCCGTTTCCAGGGGCGCTTTTCATTGTTCGGTTGTAGTCGCGCTATTCAGTTGTGTGTCGGATCGTTTACTTGCGGAAGGCCGAGGCTGGTATCCCTATCGTCGCCTTGACCGTTCGTGATCGCCTGGGCTTCACGGGATGCCGCCCCGTCTTCGCCTTCGCCTTCACGGGGCCATTCTTCCCGAACTTGAAGCCGGGTTTGAGCTTCCCGCTCGCCGTCAGTCCTCGCTTTGCCATCGGTTGCTCCTAAGTGGGAAAGAGATCGCCCCGTGTGGGGCGATCCTTCCGTGTAATCTGAACTAACCCGCCAAGGACCGGCGAGCGTTGATGCCTTGCATCCCAGCGAGGGCCATGATGCCCGCGATGTAGACGACGGGCAAGAACGGCATGATCGTCGCAGCCAGGGCCATCGTGTTCGTGGTCGCGTTGATCGCGGTCAGTGCCGTGCTGGATGAGGTCATTACCGTATCGCCCAAGACGATACCCACGACGACGGTGATGACCGCCATGATGATCGAGATAAACGGCGAGCCCGCGCTACGGGTGGCTGCGAGGCCAAGACCGCCCGCGATGCTCATCATCGCCGCGATGTAGATGACCGGGAGAAACACCGCTATCGTTCCGACCAGTGGGAATGAGCTTGTCGCCGAGCCGCTGGTAACGATGGTGTCGGTGTTGGTCACGACCGTTGCGATAAGCTCGATGCCTACCACCAGGACCAAGACTGCAAGGATGGTGAGGGTGATCCCTCCGGTAGTTCGTCCGCGTGTCATTTCTACCTCCTATGGTAGGGAGCGCTCCGTTTGCGCTAGATTTGTCGCACGTAGGCTAGCCGAACAAATTGATAACACGCTAGAATGACTCTAGTTTCACTTTTGACAAGGTTGAAGTATTGAGAAACCCGGTACTAAAGAGGATTGAAGAGGCGCGCGCCTTCGATGAACTCGCCGACTGGCATATCAACATCGGAGCTATCGACCCCAAGGCCAAAGCGGGCTTAGTAATAAAGCAGACGCGGGCTAACCTGGGAGCAACTCAGCAAACGATGGCTGATTTCCATGCCGTTCGCATCCAGAACTACCAAGCTTGGGAATGGGAAAAGGCAACTCCTCAGTTCTATTCAACACTGGTATGTTCTCTGATGGATATGCTCGGCGCTCTTGCGCTGCTCAAGCAGTCCAGGGCTAGCGACGTAGCCGATAGCTCCCTCATCGGCAACCTCCTGTTCACCTCTGGGTTCTTCACCACTGAGCAGGCGTGCGAGCTTGCCGAGGGGCTCGCCCAGGTCGCGCGGGACCGCGTAGCCGCAGCAAAGACTGCGGAGGCAGTCGCGGTATGAGCGCCATCATCACGATCAGCTATGACGACGATGGTGAAGACGCCGTATTCCACGTCGACGCTTTCTCTATGGTCATCGTGGGAAAGACCAACCCAGACGATGATGGAGACGCCCATAGTGAGGGCACCAGCAGGCAACGTAGTTTTACGTACGGCATGACTGATGCCGAAGCTGTGGGCTACGCTCTCTGGGGGCTCGACAACGCAAAGGGCGGTCTTCATCGTGGCGATTATATTGAAGAATGAACGACCTAACCGCATTCCAGGCAGTCGCCCTCGCTATCGGCATCGCTGCCGCGTTGGGCGCTTTCGCGTTATTCATCATGGGAGAACCTGACATTGAGTAAGAACACTACCGCAACGGTCGTGAAGTTCTATCCCGGTCAGTACATAGAGATCACGCGCAAGGACCAGGACTTGGGCGTTGCGATGGATAAGAAAACGAAGCAATCGCTCCTGCTGTCCGCGCCACCGGCAAGGCTCCTGCGAGGCACGCGAGCCATCAAGCTATGGGAAAGGGTGCTCCCCTACCACGGGGCCTTTGCGGGCGACGGCGAGGCCCTCAATTTCGAGGCGGGCATAGAGCACGATTGGCGCGAAGGGTCGGCGGACGATGCCGAAGGCCGAGCCTACGCCGACAAGGCCCTCGACGCCCTGGACGAAAAGGCAGGGGAACAGGCCCTCATGCGCGCCCTCGATTCCTATGACGCGCCCGCCACGATGGGGATGCGGCTGGTGGTCACGACGCAGATCGTGGTACTGGTGGTCCTGGTGGTGGTCGTGTGGGAGTTCCTTCAAGATCAGGGCGGCATCGGCGGCATCATCCCTCAGCTATCAGACGGGGCGATCCCCGGAAGGATCGAATAAATGGAATTCATAGCATGGTTCGTTGTCGGGTTCTTCGTCGGCTCCGTTGCCGCTGCCCTGGCGATCAGGGTCGGTCGGCGCATGATGGGAGAGGGGTAGATGGCAGGCCCACTAGGGATAGTTGTAGCGATTGTGCGAGCGTACAAATGGCTATGGCCTCGTATCTTGATGACCTGGCACCGACTCCCCCGACCGCACCTCCCCCGCATCGTCGTTGATCTCGGGGTGTACGTGATC
>SDBT01009946.1_pt1 | contig 15394 bp, 15 predicted proteins | sample 2277101 | NCBI WGS metagenome assembly SDBT01 (sample SAMN10404973, study PRJNA504765) | marine sediment metagenome | isolation source: marine sediment core GS10_PC15, 103 cmbsf | place: Arctic Ocean: Southern Knipovich Ridge | collected 2010 | reverse complement strand
GTTAAACCGAGCAGCCCAGTTTTTTAATGAATTAGCATAGAAAATGCAGGAAAGTTGTGATGCCAAGAATGAATACACGATACCTACTTATGATACTTGGGGCATCTATACCCTCGTTTATAGCGGCGATGTCATTTGATAATCGCTTTATTCCTTTATTGCAGCGACCGCGGTTAACGGTTGATGGAACGCGCTCATCGTTTTGGGTGCAAGGGTTTGCTACTACAGCCAATAAATCATTTAATGAGATGCAACAAGATATTCCGTTAGCAGAGATATCTGGTAAATTTGACCAGGTTGAGCTTGCGCGAGGTATTGTATCCTTAGGATTCCCAAACCCGTTACCATCGGAGTTTCAAATTCTTGATAAGCTGCCGTGGGAGGTTTCTGGTAAACGGCAAGCGCAGGGATTTGCGATTACGTGGGACCAGTATATTGCCGAATGGATATCAACGGGGGTATCGCTCTTTTTTATGCGTGTTCAATCTCGTCATCTCTTTAAATTAGATGCAGTCAATATAGAGCCAAGTATTTCTCTTAAACCGGGCGATGCAGTTTTGCTTGATGATTCTCGTCGCAGTATGTTGCAACAGGTAGGCATTTGCGAGGGAAGTACTGAGCAGCTCGGTATGGGCGATATTGATTGGTATTTTCGTGTGGGCTCAATGTGGGAATATGCCTATAGATTTCGTCGTATCGATGCGGGATTGCGTTTAGGCCTTTTAATCCCAGCGGGTGTTTCTCGTGAGATAAACAGACCGGCCTCCATTCCGTTTGGTGGCAATGGTCATTGGGGGATGTATGGGGAAATAGATGCGCTGTTTGAGCTAAGGGAAGATTGGAAAGCGGGGTTGCTTCTTCGCTTGAATAATCGTTTTTCAAGGCGTGATACGCAACGCATGCCAGGAGCAAAGGAACCAGATATTTTCGGTGCGGTTGTGGGAGATGCGCGTGTTGATCCTGGCGTAACTGCGATTTTTGTTCCCTACTTTTTACTCGAAAATTTGCGTGCAGGATTGTCGCTTGGGGTTAATTACAACTTAGCCTGGCATCAAAAAGATTCATGGGCTAATTTGAGTTCTTGTACAGCAAAGTTGGATGATGTTGAAAGACTATCCAAATGGTCTTCAGAATATTTTACGATCAATGTGTTCTATGATTTTGGAAAAATAAAAGTGAAGCGCGACTTTAATCCAATACTAACCTTCCAATGGGATGTGCCATCAAGTTTATTTATATCCAGTCGTGTTAATAGGGCACATCGTGTTTCAATTGGATTTGATTTTGTCTATTAATCATGAGAGTAGAAAGGGTTTGTTATGAAATTTTTTCCGGCACAAAAGCTGTTCAGTATTTTCTCGAATGATATGGCGATCGATCTTGGAACGGCAAATACCGTGGTGTATGTACGCAATAAAGGGATTTTGTTGAATGAGCCTTCGGTGGTTGCAGTTGATGCAAAGACCAATAAAGTTCTTGCTGCGGGAAAACAAGCAAAAGAGATGCTTGGTAAAACGCCTGAAAATATTATTGCCTGTCGCCCTATGCGTGATGGAGTTATCGCCAACTTCAAACTCACTGAAAGCATGCTTCGTCATTTCATTCGTATTATCCACAATGATCGCCGAACTTTAATACGCCCTCGTATGATTATTGGGGTACCTTCCGGGATTACACAAGTTGAGAAACGTGCTGTTGAAGATTCAGCCAAACAAGCTGGTGCGCGCGAAGTGTACACTATTATGGAGCCGATGGCTGCTGCAATTGGTGCTGGCTTGCCGGTGCAAGATCCATGTGGAAATATGGTGGTTGATATTGGAGGAGGAACCACTGAGGTTGCGGTTATATCACTCAAATCGGTTGTTTTTTGCCGTTCCGTGCGCGTGGGTGGTGATGAGATGGATCGTGCGATTGTTAACTACGTGAAGCGCAAATATAATCTGCTCATTGGTGAACGTACTGCAGAGCGTATAAAAATTGATGTGGGAGCGGCGCTACTTGATGTTAACGAAGAAAAGCAGAGCATTGATGTAAAAGGGCGCGATCTGATAACCGGTGTTCCAAAAACGGTAACGCTTACCAGCTCTGAGGTGAATGAGGCACTTCTTGAAATTATTGCAAGTATTATAGAAGTGGTGCGCGTGGCACTTGAAAATACCCCGCCGGAACTTTCTTCCGATTTAGTGGATAAAGGTATCATGATGGCAGGAGGTGGTTCATTGCTGCGTGGGTTGGATCGACTCATTTCGAAAGAAACGGGGTTGCCGGTACAAGTAGCCAAAGATCCGCTTTTCTGTGTGGTGAATGGTGCGGGTAAAGTGCTTGAAGAGCTCGATTTTTTCAAAGATACGTTGATGTCGGTTTAGGGAGCTTGTGGTACGATCAAAAGGTATTCCCTTAAAGAAACGGTATGGTCAGCATTTTCTGCGTGACTTGCAGTATGTGCGGGCAATGTTTGATGCGGTTTCACTAACCGATACAGCGAGTGTTCTTGAAATTGGGTGCGGTGATGGATTTCTTACGCGTGAGATTCTAAAGCAGCCAATGGCTCGTTTGTGGGTGTATGAAATTGATGAGCAGTGGGCAACCCATGTTCGAGAAACGATTCCTGATCCTCGATTAAGGGTGATAACCGAAAATTTTTTAGATCTTGATTTTCGTGGGCTTGCGCCGTATAAGCCATGGACGGTGCTGGCTAATTTACCGTATCAAATTACGTTTCCTGTTTTGCATCGGTTTCAGAAGTATCGCCATCTACTCAAAGAGGGGGTGGTTATGATTCAAGAGGAAGTTGCCCAAAAGATAGTCAAAACATCTGGGCGCGGTTACGGGTTTCCCTCCCTCTTTTTTCAACATTATTTTACGTGGAATCTTCTTGATAAAGTACCGCCATCAGCATTTTACCCTCCACCAAAAGTATTTTCTCGGTTGATTTATTTTAAACCGATTGCTAATCCCATGGTGATTCCTGATGAAGAGCAGTTCTGGAAGTTCATTAAACGATGCTTTTCACAGCCTCGCCGGATGCTGAGCAATAATCTACGCGGTCTTTCCTATTCTATTGATCGTATCCCTGGCGATATTTTGCATTTGCGTGCGCAGCAGATGAGCATGGAAGATTTTTTAAAGGTATGGGAACTGGTACGGGACTAATTTTCCTTATACGATTCCCTGATCCCCTGGGCATTTCGTACGGCATCTTGAATATGATCATTGTAGATTTCATCGCTATAGAGCTTAGGTTCGTGCTGCAGAATAGTTTGTTTGAGCTGTTCGAGCTTTTTAGGCGCTATATAGGGAATGGTGGAATGTACATGACGAGAATTTTGTGGTCTAAAGATAATGATATTGTGTTCGGGGCGAATATCCGCTACTACCGACTGTTCTGGGGTGAGCGATGCAGAAATCTTATCAGCATGGTACGTGAGAACTGGTGCGAGCGATACGGTGGGTAATGGGTGGAGTGGATAATGATCTCGATAGCGGACCGGTGTCCAGCCGAAAAACCATAATTCAAAATGGCCAGGAGATACGTCGCGAAGCAGACCAGTTTTGCCATAGACGACCGATCGTTTATTGAGATCTTTGGCAAGTTCAAATTTTTTGGGACACGCCCGTGTTCGGTTTTTGCAGCGAGTTACTTTCAGCTGGATTTGGACGAGTTTTTTAGGAAGAGTAAACCCCTTACGCGGGCGAAATACACGGCTTGCGAAGAACTGTTTTGGTGAAAAGAAATCAAGTTTTTGCACGCGATCTGAAAGAGAGTAGAGATTAAAGATCTTGTTAAAGATTTCATCATTAATGAGATGATCGGTATCAGTGAGTACTGGGGTGCCAAGGAGCACCAGTTCATCAACGCGTAAGGTTGATTGGGGAAACTCTTTTTGGTGTACGAGGCCAAGGTTCAGCGAAACATTACCTCCATGGCTGTAGCCGATAACGCGAACTTTAATGGAGGGGTTGTCATACTGTTGTTGTACTTTTTTAATCTCTTTTTCGAGGGATACAAATAGATCCTTGGAATCCTTGTAGCGTCGCTTTTGGCTGAGCAAGCCACTCCAGCCGAACGTGTAGTAATGAGTTGTTTTTTGGAGTCCGTAATGTTTGTTGATCTCTTCCATAGTGAAAGAAAGACTAGCCGATGAGTTATCGGTGGTATTGGTGGGATCAACTCTATGAAGACCGATACGTTGCATTGCTTGATTTTTATAGAAGAAGGAATCTTCCCGCATAAGCTCAACGGTTTTTTCATAGAGTGTGCCGTCGATCTCATCTTTGACGAACAGCATGAAGTTATTCCACGATACGTGGGGCTTGATACTCATGATTCCATGCACAAACACATTGAGCCACACTTCTTGGCCGCTTTGCGTTGGTGTAGGGGGAGTTGCTGCTCGGGAAGGATAGAGGGCTGAAAGCTTCAGACCTATGAGCAAAACCGCAATGAAGGCGGTGTATGTTTTATTGCCAAACCATATGTTCTTCACACGTAAATCCTATCATACCTCAGCTTGATCAAATCTCTCTTTTCACCTCTTAGCATACTCAATTAGGCCGATTTTATCAATAAAATTGACAGATTGTAACTTTTTTAGGGGTGTTCAGGAGGGGGGTGTCGCAATGGGGTTCGAGTTCGCTATTTTAAAAGGGCAAGCTTGCGGGGTAGATCCAGGATTTCGAGGCCAAAAATTGCCATTTCCCCCTCAATTTTATTAGATTTTGAACGATTTTGATCCCCCTTTACTGAAAGAGGATATTCATGACGGGATGGCATTGGTTGATAAATGGGGTGGTTGTAGGGCTCATTGTCCTGGTGGTCTGGTTTTTCTTTGGCCATCGTTTGCTCAAAAAGAGGGATGACGATGGCTCATAAAAAGATAGAATTTAAGATTGTGGGAATGCATTGCAGTAGTTGCGAGGTATCGATTAAGCAGGTGCTAGAAAAGCATCCTGGCATAAACGAAGGCTCCATAAGCTATGCCGGGCAGCAGGGGACCGTTACGTACGATCCAGAAAAAATTGATGATCGTGAGATCAAATCGATGGTGGAATCTATGGGGTATCAGGTGGTGATGCCTGGCCAAGATCCAAAGCTGGGTACGCATGAGCATCACAAAGTAAGTGCGTTGCAAGAGCATGAGCTCACGCGCATGCGCCGTAAACTTTTTGTGAGTGGAGTGGTCTTTGTTTTATTGATGACTAATATGGTTATTAGCTATTGGTATACTATCCCGTACGTGGACTGGTTTGTTTTCATCCTAGCTACCGTGGTTCAGTTTTGGGTGGCCTCTCGATTTTATGTGAGTGCGTGGCGTGCGCTTCAATATCGTGCTGCCAATATGGATACGTTAATTGTTTTGGGTACGTTGGTGGCTTATTTCTACTCATTGATTGTGCTTATTTTTGAAAAACAGATGCATGCTGCTGGTTTGCCAACTCACCAATATTTCGATGCGGCGGTAGCAATTATTACCTTTATCTTGTTGGGCACGTATCTCGAATCCCGTGCTAAAAAACGAACATCTCGTGCGATAGAAAAGTTAATGGATCTGCAACCAGAGACGGCACTGGTGTTAACGCAACGTGATGGCAAAGAGGTGTGGGAGCGAAAGTCGGTTGATGCGGTACAAATTGGTGATACTATCCGTGTTTCTCCGGGAGATCGTATTCCGGTGGACGGGGAGATTGTGAATGGTTCTTCATCAATTGATGAAAGTATGATAACGGGTGAATCGAAACCGGTTTCCAAAAAAGAGGGTGATGTGGTGATTGGTGCCACGATCAACATCTCTGGTTCACTTGAGATGAAGGCAACGAAGGTGGGAACCGATACAATGCTTGCAAAGATTATTGATTTGGTTAAAAAGGCGCAAGCATCTCGCGCGCCGGTGCAAAAGATAGTAGATCAGATATCATCGATCTTTGTCCCCACGGTAATTGTTTTGGCATTGATTACTTTTCTTATCTGGTTTAATTGGGGGCCAACGCCACAGCTTATGTATGGGATTATTAATATGGTGGCGGTGCTTATTATTGCTTGTCCGTGTGCTCTTGGGCTCGCAACCCCGATGTCGATCATAGTGGGTGTGGGACGAGGTGCATTGCAGGGAGTGTTGATCAAAGATGTGCAAACCTTGGAGCAAGCAGGTGCAATTAATTGCGTTATTTTCGATAAAACCGGCACGCTCACGCAGGGGAAGCAAACCGTAGAGAAATTTACTATTGTTGATACTGCAGGTGCTATTCTTGATAAGCAGGGATGGAAGCTGCAGGATGCGAAAGCAGAAACCTATATTTTGGCGTTGGTCTCATTAGTTGAGGAACGTTCCAATCATCCTATTTCCATTGCGCTGGTTACGTACATAAAAAGCAAACTGCAAAATCGCGATGATCTTATGAAAAATATTGAGCTAAAACAGTTTGAAGCTATGTCGGGGTTAGGGGTTAGGGCCATTGTCGATGGGCATACAGTACTGCTAGGGTCTCGTCGTTTGATGGAGAGCGAGGGAATATCGCTTGGTGATAATGCGCTTGGCTGTGCAGATGAATGGTCGCAAGAAGGCAAATCTGTTTCATTTGTGAGCATTGATACACAGCTCGTTGCCTATTTCTGTGTCGCCGATCAGCTGAGAGAAACTTCAGAGAAAGCAATCGAAGAGCTTAAAGCAATGGGAATTACGCCTGTAATGCTGACTGGTGACAACGAGCAGGCAGCTCGTGCGGTTGCTCAGCAAGTTGGCATTGAAGAGTTTTTTGCGCAGGTGCTTCCTGAAGAGAAAACGCAGAAAGTTGCTGAGTTGAAAAAACGAGGCTTTATCGTGGCAATGGTGGGCGATGGTATTAATGATGCGCCGGCGTTGGCCGCTGCGGATGTGGGGATTGCGGTTGGCAGCGGCACTGATGTGGCGTTAGAGGCGGCAGGCATTGCTTTACTGCACAATGATATGAAATTGGTGCCGTTTACGATTCGCTTGTCGCGTGCCACGATGCGTAATATACGCCAAAATCTTATTTGGGCATTTGGGTATAACGTTGTGCTGTTGCCGGTGGCAATGGGTGTGTTGTATCCATTGATGGGGATTATGCTCCATCCAATATTTGCCGGTGCCGCGATGGCGTTCTCCAGTTTGTCAGTTGTGTTGAATGCGCTGAGATTAAAACGAGTTTCATTACCATAAGGTATGCGTATGTTTAGACGAATGGGATTATGTTGCAAAACGCTCTTTCAATGGATCGGCGTATTATGGCAGCTTCTTTACGGGGTCTGGCGCGTGTCAAAGTTGCCAAGGCCGATTGTTTCTATTTTTGGTGGTGCGCGCATTTCGGGTGATGATGTTTATTTTCGCAAAGCACATGAGCTTGGCCAGCGCTTGGTAGAACTTGATATTTCAGTGCTCACCGGCGGCGGGCCTGGCATAATGGAAGCAGCGAGCTGTGGTGCTATTGTCCCCAAAGAGGGCAAAACAAGAATGATGGGGATTGGGGTTACTGATTTGGGTGAGTCGGCTAATAAATGTGTGCAGGAATATTTTGAGCTCAATTATTTCTTTGCGCGCAAATGGTTATTAACTCGCTTTTCTTCCGCGTTTGTGGTGTTTCCTGGGGGGTTTGGCACGCTCGATGAGCTTTCAGAAGTTATTACACTTATTCAAACAAAAAAATTAAAACGAGTGCCGATTGTGCTCTTTGGTGTGGAGTACTGGGATCACTTTATGCAGTGGCTTAAGATGGAAGCGCTTAAACATGGAACAATTAGCCAAGAGGATCTTGATCTGTTTACCATGACTGATGATTTGGAGCAGGTATTGTGTTTGATTCGTGACGAATGTAAGGTGACCCCATGAAAAGATGGTTTTTTGAAGCAATTCGAGCTCTGTGGATTTCGATCAAATCGGGATTGCAGATTGTCAGAGGTGTATATCGTCTTTCTCGGCTTTCGCAACCAATAGTCTCTGTGTTTGGCGGTCGAGGGGCGTATGAAGGGGGCAAGTACGCGGAGATGGCCAGTGATTTATCTCGTCGATGTGCAAAAGAAGGTATGTCGGTGATTACCGGTGGTGGTCCTGGCATCATGGAAGCGGCCAATTGTGGTGCCTATGAGGAGGCAAAAGATAAAAAACGAGCCACGTTGGGGATTGGGGTTACAGGGGTGGATGACGATTTTGTGAATCCTTGTGCGTCGGTGATTAAGGTGGAAAATTTCTTTGCGCGCAAATGGTTGCTTACAAGATACAGTTGTGGGTTCGTGCTCTTTCCCGGTGGCGTTGGCACGATGAATGAGCTGTTTGAGGTGCTTGATCTTATTAAGCTGCGTAAAATGAAACGAGTCCCCGTTATTTTAATTGGTTCATCCTACTGGAAAGATCTTATTGAGTGGTACCAGCATGCGTATGAATATGAGTTCATCACGCTCCCTTTGGTAAGTGCCTTTATTATAACTGATGATGTGAGTGAGGCAATGCAGGTGTTACTGAACTGGTGCCCTGAGGAACCTACCACAGATAAATAAGCGTAAGCGCTGATGATGCGAACACGGTGGCAAACGTGAGCCACCCGAATGTGTTGGCCAGCAAGCCGTTCTTATGTTTTCCCATGATCTCTTTTTTATTGGCCAGAAGCACCACAAATGCAGTCACCGGAACTGAAGCAATACAGTTGATGATCGCTGCGTAAAGGAGCGCTTTGATTGGGCTGATGCCAATAAAGTTGATGCCGAGGCCTAGGAGCGTTGAGATGGCGATGATGCTATAAAAGCCAACCGCATCTTTTGGTTTTTCAGCGAGCCCTTCTTTCCAGTTAAGCAGTTCTGATAGCGCGTAGGCTGCTGATCCAGCTAAAACCGGTATTCCTAAAAATCCTGCACCGATGATACCAACGGTAAAGAGCAGGTAGGCCCATTCCCCGGCAAACGGTTTAAGCGCCATGGCTGCGTCGTGTGCAGTATTGATTTCGGTGATACCATTCAGATGTAGGGTGGAATAACAGGTGATTACGATAAAGAACGCGATGATCTGTGAAAAAAACATTCCCACAAATGTATCAATGCGGCTCTTTTTCAGCAGAGCGGGGATTGGTGAATCTTCTTCTCCGTTTTTCTTTCTATCTTGGCGCTCTTCCACTTCTTGTGACGTTTGCCAGAAAAAAAGGTAGGGAGAGATGGTGGTCCCGATAAAACCGGTGAGAATGAGAATGAATTCCCGATCGAATTTGATATGGGGAATAAACGTATATTGTATAATCGTGAGCCAATCGGGAGATACCATGAAGCCGGTGATCACGTAGGCCAATAAAAGGGCAGAAATGCTCATGAGTATTCTTGAATAGAGGTGATACGGGATGAATAGTTCGGTCAGAATGATGATCACGGTAACAAGTATGGCAAGGAAATGAATATTATAGGCAAGCAGCATATTAATTGATGCCGCCATGATGGCAATATCAGCACCAATATTTACTACGTTGGCAAAAACCAAAATCGAAATGACAATATAGAGAATTGATTTGGGAAATAGTTGTTTCATATTGGAGGTTAGCCCTTTTTGAGTTACGAGCCCTATACGAGAACACATTTCCTGAATGCAATACATAAGCGGTAGCTGGAACGGTACAATCCAGGTGAGCAATAGTCCATATTTTGCCCCGGCGATTGAATAGGTACCAATACCTGAAGGATCATCATCGGCAGCACCGGTAATAAATCCCGGTCCCACAAGATTTATAAGTTTCTTACCCTTTGCCTTTATCTTTTGAAACCGGCTCTCTTTCACTACTTCTCCTTTGTAATAGCAATCCGATACAATAACCAATAAATGAACAGGCTAGCGGAACGAGCGCTTTGGGTGCATCGGTTTTCCAGAACAGCATAGCAACCCAGCTTATGAACCCCGCAGCAACCGAGATAATGGCTGCTTGCTTTGAAATCCGATCGCTAAAGTATGACCATACCAATGGAACAAATAAACAACTAACTGATATTGCATAGCTTCCTATAAGAATGTCGATGATGTTTTGGGGAACCACGAAGGAAGCTCCCAGTGCAACCAGGCCGGCAATTAGGGTGATTATTTTTGAACGGGAAAGTGCATTGTGTTTTCCGAGCCAACTAAAATCAAAATCTTGTGCGAGGTTGGAACTGATAGCGCAAAGAAGTGAATCAGCCGTGGAGGTGATGGCCGCGATGATTGCGCACAGTGCCAAAACGACTACAAACTCATTCGTGAGTAGTTCAATAGTGGCCATCAAAGGGCTACTTCCTGCTGGTATTATGAGTCCGAGTAGTTTTGCTTGCATGCCAAAGTAGATTGGCACTAATGCAAATAGGATCATGAATCCTGCCGTGAGCAATGCCGAAAGCGTGGCAATTCGTTTGGTCCGTGCTGCAAAGAATCGCTGTGCAAGATCCTGTTCTATTAAGGAAAAAAGAATCGGCATGATGAGTGTGGCAATGACCATATTCATGCTGATTGGAAGCGAGCCAAACTGTTCTTTCTGGATCGTCATGAGCGCGCCCCAATCAAATGAAGGGCCAAAGAAGACGCTATAGATGAAGATGCCCGAGAATATTGCAATGATCAAAAGCACCTGAAATACGTCGGTAATCACCACCGCTTTTAAACCACCCACCATGGTATAAAGGATTACAAATATCCAAAACCCAATAAAAATAAGCTCATTGCCGCTGCCAAATTGAAGTATTTCAATGATGGTTCGAGAAGCAACGACTTGGCCGATCAAAATACCGGTCATCGTAATGACGGAAAGCAGAGAGGCGACTGTTTTTAATGCAGTGGATCCATAGCGCGTTTCAAATAGTTCTGCCGTGGTGGCCACGTTGAGTGATTGCAGTTTGCTTGCAAGCCCAGAACCGAGCAACACAAACCCCACTGCCATCCCAACGGTATATAAAATGCCATAGATGCCATAGAGGTACGCATCTTGCGAAGTACCCACAAGCATCCCGCCGCCAACCTGCGTGGCGATAAGCGTGAGCGTAACGGAAAAGAGGCCTAAATTTCGGCCAGCTAGGAAGTAGTCACTGGTAGTTTTGATTTTTTTAGAAGCCAAAAATCCGAGTATCGTATAAAAAAGTGCAAGTACCGCAAATACGGCAAAAAATAGCGCACTGTTCATGAAAGTTCCTTAGTATGAAAAGAATGTTTTTTAGTAGTGTACTGAAAAAGCGTTATAAACGCGAAGAGTGACCATCTGATAGATGGCAATGATGAAAGAAGTGCGCAAAAAGAATTTTGAAGAGCTTGTTAGCTTGTAGCTGTATCATTCTTTTTCTTTCTAGGTTTCAGTTCGTTATAGATACCATAGCATCCATCATATATGAGGTAGATGGAGATGGCCAATGCGGTTATATAGGAAGGACGAGGCATGCGCGCTAGGCGGAATGATTTATCCCCAAGATGAACATCTTTATTTTTGAAAGATGTTTGTGGAGAGAATATATCTTGCAAAAGTGACGGTTGTGCATTTTCATCCTCTTGTTGTCTATGTTTTACGCTTTGTACTGAGGTGACACGGAGAAAATTTCCGGTTCTTGCTACTAACCACAAACCTCCTAGAATCTTTAATGCATGGCCACCGATTCGAGTTTCTTTGGAATTCCGGTGCTTGCGGATAAATCGTGCGCTTTGATCGATTGCTTTTTCAACTCGTTGCATACTAATAAACGATTTTGTTTGTGGCTCGGTTTGTGTTGATGCATCAATCGAATACAGTGCGCTTGTGCTTGCCACCAGAATGGCCCCTAACATAATCTTTCTTATCATGGTCATCTCTCCCAAAAAATTCATGGATTCCCCTCTAAATCAACCTATTTGATATTATCCAGTATAGCAAAATGGCCAAAAAGGGGAAGAGGGTGGGCGATTGGTGAATTTTGCAGCTGACGGTTCCTATGGTACACTGCCTATCTAACCTCGGTGAATCTATCTATTGAGTAGGGATATTTCTATGCGCAGTAAGCAATTGCTCTCTTTTATGCCTTTTTTTCTCGGTTCAAAGCTATTCGGCCTTTTCAAGGTGAGCTTCATTATTGGTTCCTATACGGCCTTCTTTTCTGCGGCCAACTGCTTTGTACCCCTTACGGGAGCCTTTTGCGGAATAGCGGGAAGTGCGATGCTGTTTGGGGTGGCCGTTCTGGCTCGGATGGCCCTTTATGGGGGCCTATTGCCTCTTTCCTATTTGGCCCATTTTGTGCCGGGAATGGTTGCTGGCTACTACTTTGCATCACGATCAGCAGGGATTCGTCTTTTTATTCCACTGCTCTGTATGGCTCTGTTTCTCTTTCACCCAGTCGGTGGGGTGGCATGGGCGTATGCGCTTTATTGGTTGATTCCAATTGGTCTCTACTTTTTTAATAGTGACCATCTTTTTTTAACTGCTTTGGGCAGTACGTTCACCGCGCATGCGGTGGGATCGGTCATCTGGCTCTACACGGTGCCAATGGATGCTTTTGCGTGGCAGGCACTCATTCCAGCAGTGCTGATTGAGCGATTGCTCTTTGCGGCTGGCATGATGGTGATGCATAAGGCCATCTCATGGGCGGTATCGAAAATAGGGAGAGTATCTACAAAACGGCAGGTGTCTGCAGCATGAACGAGAAAAAAATTACCCATCTTGCCTGCATTATGGATGGTAATCGCCGCTGGGCAAAGCAACATGGATGGTTGCCATGGGATGGGCATCGTGCGGGATTAAAGACGGCCCAAAGGGTAGTTGATTTTTGCTTAGAGCAATCGATTCCGTATCTTTCTTTGTACACCTTTTCGCTTGAAAATTTTCGTAGGCCACCACAGGAACTTAATTTTCTATTTAATGTGCTTATGAAGGAGATGAAAGAGGCGCTTCTTAAAAAATTTATTGCAAAAGGGGTGCGGGTAACCTTTGTGGGGGATCGCTCCTTGTTTCCCAAAGCAGTGCTTCCGATCTGTGATGAGATTGAGGAGAAAACCAAAGAATTTTCAGCGCTTCAAGTTAATCTACTTTTTTGCTATGGAGGGCAGCAGGAGCTTGTGCATGGCATGAAGGCAATTGCGCAAAAATTAAAATCAGGAGAACTCTCTGAGGATGATATTTCTGATGAGTTATTGGAGCAATCATTGTGGACGGCAGGCATTCCGGCTCCTGATCTGATTGTGCGTACGGGAGGTATAAAAAGATTGAGCAATTTCTTTCTTTTTAAAGCGGCCTACAGTGAATTTTTCTTTCTTGATTGTTTTTGGCCGGAACTTACGCATACTCATCTAAATGAAGTAGTTGAATCCTTTCATACACGTCAGAGGAATTTTGGTTTATGAAACAGATAGCAATACTCGGAGAGGGTGCGTGGGGAATGGCAGTGGCAACGCTGCTTGCGCAAAACGGTCATTCGGTGAAAATCTGGTGTTATCACGCTGAGGTTGTTGAGCAGATTAATACGCAGCATCGTAACGAGAAATTTTTACCCGGCATTGCCCTAGACCCATCAATTAAAGCAACGAGCGACATGAAAGAGGCGCTGTGTGATGCGCACTGGGTGTTTGAAGCGATTCCGGTGAAGTTTTTACGTTCGGTGTTGCAAGAGGCAAAACCATGTTTTGATTCTGATCAGGTGTGGGTGGTGCTGAGCAAGGGAATAGAACAGGATACGCTCCTTTTTCCTACGCAGATGATTGATAGTGTATTGGGAGCATCCGTTAAAAAGGCAATTTTTGCTGGCCCGAGTTTTGCTCAAGATGTAGCAAAAAAACAGATTACTGCCGTAACAGTGGCGGCTCCTGATTGCGATCAGGCAAAAGAACTTCAGCAGCTGCTTGCCAATGATTATTTTCGGCCCTATATCACGACCGACATGATTGGCGTACAAGTGGGCGCAGCGCTTAAAAATGTGATTACGCTTGGCGTAGGGATGCTTGATGGTGCTGGATACACCGATAACGCCCAAGCGTTTTTATTGACGAGAGGTCTTCATGAAATGGTGCAGCTTGCCACACACCTTGGTGGCAAACAGGAAACGGTCTATGGGCTTTCTGGTCTTGGTGATTTAGTGCTCACTGCAAAGGGGTCTTTGAGTAGGAATCTGGACGTTGGCAAACGACTTGGCTCTGGTCAGCCACTCGAGGAGATTTTAAAAGAGACGGGGTATATTCCTGAAGGAATCAATACGGTGCAATCGGTGTATCAGTTGATGGAAAAAGAGAAAATTGATCTGCCAATCTGCTGGGGAATATACGAAGTTATCTTCACCGATACCACAGTAGAACAGATGCTCAAATCATTAATGCATGAGCCGCTCTCCTGGGAGTGTGAACAAAAAAAGGCATAGCCAACTGACTATGCCCTTTTGTATCAAATAGTTCCGTTGCTATTATTGTTCGGCGTCAGGATTTGGCTTATTACCGCCGCAATTACAGCGAACAACGTCTTCAGCGCCTATTGGCTTTGGTTTTCCGCATGCACATCGAAATTCGCTTGTTTCGTTACCGCAATCAGGGCACTTTTGATGAACGATTTGGCAGTCGCAGAATTCATTATTTTCTTTGAGTGTACGCACCGATTTATTTTGTTGCTGTTGTAATTCTCGTTGCCGTTGTCGTTTCCGTTCGTTGCCTTCTTTTATTTTTTCGCAGGCTTCACAAACGGCACGAGTTCCTTCAGCATCTGGTTGTGCTTCGCAGGAGCATGCATCATCAATGGTTACCGATCTGCAATTGCAGCATCTACCATTTGAGCATGATTTACATTTACATTTGCAGCTACTGCTACAGGATCGGGTTATTTCTTCTTCCTTCTTGATGCCACGTTTGACAACAGTCCGCACTGCATCGATGCCGCATACAGAGTCATATTTTTCTTTGAGGATGCAGGCATCTTTTTTTACTTCTGCTACCACTTCATCCGCCATATCTTTGTCTACACGTACTTCGAGCGTAACCTGTACCGCCTCATTTTCTATTCGTTCTTCTGCGTAGCTGTATCCGGTAAGACCAAGTACTGCAATTGCTATCACTGCCTGTTTGTTCATGATGTACTCCTCATTTTTAAAAAATGATTAATGAAACATAACAGGCATAGTATTACGAGATTATAGCTGAAAAATCAACCCTTCGACAGGCTCAGGATGAACGGGGGTTATGGATGGGTGGTTTCTTGTGGATGCTCTTGATCGATGTGTGGAACCAGAACGTTTCGCTTTTGAAGTTCATTGCGCAGTTGTGTTGGGTTTTTAAATAGAATGGCATCAATGCCTACCGTTTGCGCGGCGGCAACATTCTTTGCGTTGTCATCAATAAAGATGATTGGTTGTGTTTGAGGATCAAGACCGTTCTTTTGGAGATACATGCTAAAAAATTGGGGATCCGGTTTTTTCACAAACGTACCAGTATCATTCGAGACCACGAAAGAT
>SDBT01009945.1_pt1 | contig 15394 bp, 14 predicted proteins | sample 2277101 | NCBI WGS metagenome assembly SDBT01 (sample SAMN10404973, study PRJNA504765) | marine sediment metagenome | isolation source: marine sediment core GS10_PC15, 103 cmbsf | place: Arctic Ocean: Southern Knipovich Ridge | collected 2010 | reverse complement strand
GCAAGATAAGATTAGAAGAATGATGGATCAAAAAAGAATCTTATTCGACTCTTTCCACTTGGATGGTGCAGTTTGTTACCACCGCTGCTATGGCTCCTACTGCAGCCAGGATAGGGGCAAGTAGCGCTCCTACTGCCGCAACCGTCAGAGGAATTTCCATTAGGATTTTTCCCTCCTGTTTTATGACGATTCTCCTGATATTTCCTTCATGAATTATTTTTCTAACCCGGCTCAGCAGCTGACTTCTCGAAATCTCAAATTCTTCTTTTCTGACTCCTCTGTCTGCCCCAACCCTTACCCCGCATTGTGAGCAGAACTTGGCATTAGCAGGCAGTTTTGCCTGGCACTTTGCACAAACCTCTGTTTTTTGCATCATGTCTCCTTCTTGGGGATTCTTGATGGTAAAGTAGCGAGGCGACGTTACGTACTAATTATAGACCTGCTCGATTCTTTGTCAACGAGCTCAATTCTTTTTGCTCCAATGGTAATGCATACTTTTCAAGGAACCGCTAGCGGAACAAAAAGAGGCTCTCCGAGCCCATTCTTACCAAATTCCCGGATGATGCCCTGGCCTTCGACTGAGGTAACCCATCCGATGTAGGCCATAGCCAGGACATAGTTGACGTAGGGGAATCTGGCTGGATTTACAGCAATGATACCGTAGGGATTGAAAAGGTCAGGGTCCCCCGCCGAGAGCACCTCGAGGTCAGTTTCGCCTGAGTAAGCAAGATAGGTGCCCCTGTCTGCCAGGGTGTAGGCGAGTTTCTGGTTTGCTATTTGAATCACAGCACTCATTCCCTGACCCGCCTCCGAGTACCAAGCGCCTTGAGGCACAATTTCAGCTTTTTCCCATAGGGCCAGTTCTTTCTTATGAGTTCCTGAGTTATCTCCCCTTGAGATAAAGAAAGCTCCTGCGTGGGCAATCTTTCTCAAGGCCTCTTTGGCGTCTTTCATTCCGCGGATTTCCGCCGGATCAGCTGCCGGACCGATTATGAGAAAATCGTTGAACATAACATCTCTTCGATTGACGCCATACCCGTCGGAAAGGAATTTTTCCTCTGCCTCACGGTCGTGAACAAAAACCACATCCACATCCCCATTGGAGGCGATCTTAAGGGCCTTGCCTGTTCCAACAGGGATGATGTCAACACGGCAGTTGAATCTTCTTTCAAAAGGAGGATTTAGAGCCTGGAAAAGGCCGGAGTTATCGGTACTGGTGGTACTGGAGATCTTCAATCTTTCCAGAGCAAGACTTGAGGTAGCACTTGAAAAGATCAAAACCAAGGCTAGGGATAGAATTGCCACCCATGGTCTCATTTGGCGTCTCCTTCCTTCAGTTGATTCTTGCCTTGTTTGTTGCCTTTTTCTTCTTGCCACTTCCTTATCTCCTTTTTTGATACTCTTCATGTTCTTTCTCAAGCTCTTTTCTTTGACCAATTTCCTGGCCGCCCAGGTCGTTCTTTGAGGGAGATGGCGAGTCTTTTCCAGATGGGCTTTCAAGAAGGGCACCCACCTTCTTGAGAATATCATGCCGCAGAAGCCTGTCAAGAACATCTGCCTATCTTGGTAAGCCTGGGTTCTGATAACTCCATTTAGGTTATTCTAGGGCTTTACTTTTTGAAGTGTTCTGCTAGGGTTCTTCCAGTGCTCGGGAAGGAAGGATTGTATGAGCTATTTCACGGAGGGTCTCTTGACTGCGGGCCGCCTTCTTTTTGGTGCGGATCCCGAGGTCTATGGGATTGTTGGTCGCTCGCTCAGGATTTCTCTCATCGCCACATTTCTTGCCAGTCTGGTGGGAGTCCCTCTCGGCTTTCTCATCGGGTCGAGGAATTTCCGGGGAAAGGCTATTGTGGTCATCGTTGTCCATACTCTTATGGCACTCCCTACCGTGGTGGTGGGTCTTTTGGGCTATGCTATTCTCTCAAGGCAGGCTCCCTTAGGCTTCCTTGAGCTTCTCTTTACTCCTCGAGCCATCATTATGGGCGAGTTCATTCTCTCACTGCCTATTATTACCGCTCTCACCATTTCAGCAATTCACGGACTTGATCGGCGGGCAGTTCTCACAGCTCAGACTCTGGGAGCGGGAGAGTTCCGGGTAGCCTGGACGAGTTTGATGGAAGCACGATATTCTGTTCTGGCGGCGGTCATTGTGGGCTTCGGACGGGCAGCGTCTGAGGTAGGGTCCGCCATGATGCTGGGAGGCAACATTCGATTCTATACCCGGACTATGACCACTGCGATTGCTCTGGAAACCAGCAAGGGGGAATTTGGATTTGCTCTGGCCCTGGGGCTATTTTTGCTTCTGGTGGTATTCTCGGTGAACATTTTCCTCCACCTTTTTCAGATGAAGGGCAGGGTAAAATGATGATGCCCGCACGTCATCCGCAGTTTGAGCTTCTGGACATTGTCCACCGGTACGATGGGAAGAAAGCTTTGGAAATTGGTCATTTGGTCCTGCATGGAGGTGAGATTTACGGATTTGTAGGACCCAATGGCTCGGGGAAAACCACGCTTCTGTACATTATGAATTTGCTCCTTCGGCCCAACGAGGGCCAGATCTTTTTTGAAGGAAGACCTATCTATCAAGATGCAAGTTGCAGAAGCTCCGTCCAAAGAAAGATGACCATGGTTCTACAGAATCCATATCTATTTGATACCACCGTGGAAAAAAACCTGGAGTATTCCCTCAAGCTCAGGGGACTGCCTAGAAAAAAGCGCCTTGGCATTGTCTCGAATGCTCTGGATGAGGTGGGCCTTGTGGGCTTAGAGAAGCGAAGAGCAAGGCAGCTCTCGGGTGGGGAAGCACAACTGGTGGCATTGGCCAGAGCCCTGGCTCTCGGTCCCCAGGTTCTTTTTCTGGACGAGCCTACTGCCAATGTTGATGCTAAGCGCATCCGACAGTTGGAAAATATTATCAAAAAGATTAATCGGGAGCGAGGTACCACTGTTATTCTCACCACTCACAATCTCGATGAGGCCTATCGAATAGCTCACAGAGTTTTTTCTCTCTTTGAAGGAAACCTGGTTTCTCCCAGCATGCATAATCTCTTCGAAGGGGCTATTCACACTTTCCCAGAGGGAACCTGCTTTGACACGGGAAAGATAAGAATCCAGATTCCTTCTGAATACAAGGATTCCGAATCAGAGCATGCTACGGTGGATCCGGATGAGATTATTCTGTCCCGGGAGCCTTTTGTTTCCAGTGCGCGCAACAGTTTCGCTGGTACCATCGTCCAGATATCTTCTGAGGCGGACAGGGTATATCTGGACGTTGAGTCAGGTGAAGTATTCAGGGTCGAGATTACGGGTCAATCTTTCCGGGAAATGGGATTAAACGTTGGATCCAGAGTCTATCTTACGTTCAAAGCAACTTTGGTACATATTCTTTAGCCGAAACATAAATGAGGAGTGAAGAAGATGGAGAAAGAAATGCTGACAGCCAGGGAAGTGGCAGCCTATCTTAATATCAATGAAAAGATGGTTTACCGCCTGGTTCGAGAAGGTCGCCTGCCTGGGACTCAGATTACAGGAAAATGGACCTTTTCTCGGCGTCTCATTCGAAACTGGGTCGAATCACAGTCTCTTCATAAGCTGAAGGTTCCCCATCCGGCCTCTCATTCTTCCTCGCTTCCCTCTTACAACCTGTTTATTGCCGGAAGCAACGATCTTATCATGGAGAGGATGCAAACTCATCTCCTCAAAGGGTTTTCTCCGGGGATCGTGACCTACATGGCCAATACAGGAAGCCTGGGAGGATTGAGAGCTCTTCATCTGGGACGGGCTCATATGGCAGGTGTACATCTTTATCATCCCCAGAGCAAAGAATACAATATTCCCTACTTGAAAGATTTCGTTGCCGAAGAAGAGACTCTGGTCTTCCATTTTGCCTGTAGGAACCAGGGATTCATCTTGAATCCGCGTCGGAGTGGGTTTTTTGAGGGCGTGGGAGATCTAGCTTCTCCCGATATGCGATTGGTTAACAGGGAGCCAGGATCCGGAACCCGAATGCTCCTGGATCACCTTCTGGCAGAGGAAGGTATTAGTCCGAGGAAGGTCCGTGGATATCCTCATGAAGTCTTCACACATATGGAGGTGGGGCTGGCAGTTTTGCGCGGTGAGGCAGACGTTGGGCTTGGCATACAACCAGTGGCAGAGCTCCTTCACCTTAAGTTCAGGCCCATAACCACTGAGCGGTATGATTTGGTAGTACCCAAAGAAAACCTGTCAATTGAGAGTGTTCAGGTATTCTTGAATATCCTCCATTCAGCCAGATTTTCTAAATTGGTCGGTGGTCTTGTCGGATGTGACCTCAAAGAGTCGGGCAATATGGTACGCTAGCTTCTGCTCACATAATGGCCGGCCTTACCGACAGCTGGTAATATAGCTATAAGTAAGAGCCGTTCATTGGCACATAAAGCCTATCGCACAAGATTTCCTGTCTCGAAACTTTGCAGGAAAAGGGACTATAAGAGGAGAGAGCGTCAAATTTCTCTCCCCAGAAAAGGCGCCAGAGGGGGGAGGGGGATATCTCGAAGAGGAGTATAGAAAAAACGGAGAGAGAAAAGCTTACTCCAGTCTCTCCAGCTCAGCTGGAAGTTATCTTATTTAGAAGGTTTAGATAATCTTTGAGATGGCGAGTGATGAGAAACTTCTCTCTAACCAGCTTTTTCCCGGATTTTCCCATCTTTTGGGCTTGAGATGGATTTTTGAAGAGATACTCGACTCTTTGGGCTGCTTCCCCCACTGAAGAAACCAGAAAACCGGTCTCTCCATCCCTTATCTGGAGCTTGATTCCTCCCACCTTTCCTCCCACCACCGCCTTCTCCTTCCAAAGAGCCTCGGTCACTGTGAGTCCAAAACCTTCCTTGAGGGATTTTTGGATGATTACATCAGCTCCCCTCTGTAGAGCATTGATTTCCAGGAAACTGGTAGGGGGAAGGTCCAGGATGTGAATGTCAGGATCATCTCTTGCCTCCTCCATCACCTTGGTCAGGATCTTGGAACCTTCCGGATCATCCTCAGCGCCTCCCCCGGCCAGAACCAACTGACAATCCATCCTTTCCTTGAGCATACGATAGGCTTCGATGACCCCCAGAGGGTCTTTGGAAGGGTCAAATCGGGAGACTTGAAGTAGAGTCACCCCGCCCATGGGGATCCTGAACTTCCGATAGAGCTCCCTCACTTTTTGTGGCGAAAGGTCCCGGTTCTTGTCACTCAGAGGATCGATGGAGGGGGCAATAATATATTGTGGAATGGAAAGAGCCTGCCTAAACTCTGGCACGGAAAAAATAGTCGCATCGTAGCTCGCAACATAGGGATGAAGAAATTCCCAGACTTCTCGCTCGGGCCGCGAAAGATCTATGTGACATCTCCAGACCCACTTATTCCTGCCTTTTACCTCCACCAAAGGTAGAGGCTGGATGTCGTGAATTACCACAACATCAGCGCCGAGACCAAGCCTTTTTGCATTCTCTCTATTAACCCTTTGGTATTCCTTCGCCATATCCCGGGTGAGGCGAAATTTATCACCCACCCCCTGCAGGGAATTATGGAAAGACTTGGTTATCCGGAAGAACTCTTTAGTTCCCCGGATTACTTTCCACTCACAGGAAATGCCCAGGCCTCGAAAAAGGGGTACCAGACTCTTTAGTATCTCGGCAACCCCGCCCCCTGTGTCGGTAGAGTTAACATGCAGAAGAGTGATGCCTTTTAGCCTGCGGGCCTGATTTCTTAGCTTTTCAATTTCTTCGTAGCCTATGATCTTCTCATATTTGGAGAGTTCGGAAACCATCAGGATTTTCTCCTCTCATCTAGAAACATTATCCTTTTATGGAACCTGCCAGAATGCCCCTTACAAAATATCGCTGAAGCCCAAAGAAGATACTCAGCGGCAAGAGCATGGAGACAAATACCGCTGCGGTAAGCACTTCCCAATCCTGGCCGTAGGAACCGACCAGACTGCTCACCTGGACGGTAATAGGTGCCACGTCTGCCGTGCCTCCGAGATAGACAAGGGCTAGCAGAAGGTCATTCCATACCCAGAGGAACTGAAAGATGGTGACGGAGGCGATAGCAGTAATGGAGAGCGGTAGGACCAACCGGAAGAAGATTTGAAGCGTAGATGCACCATCTATGGTAGCTGAATCGAATAGCTCACTGGGTAAGGCTGCTATGAAATTGTACAGGAGATATATGGTTAGGGGAAGGCCGTAGCCGGTATGGGCTAACCAGATTCCAGGAAACGTACCAGCAAGACCGAGTCGGTTAAAAACGCGCAAAACAGGGATCATGGTTGTCTGAAGAGGTATCACCAGGAGGCCTACCAACATTATGAAGAGGAACTTGCGTCCGGGAAATCTCATCCAGGCAAAGGCGTAGGCAGCAAGCGCCGCTATCACAATGGGAAGGATGGTGGCAGGGATGGTGATGATGAGACTGTTTAAGAAAGCTCGCCCTATCCCGCCTTGGTTGATGACGCTTTCGTAGTTTCTTAGTGTAAACTGAGTAAACTCGAAAGGAACCCTCAGGGCGGTCCACCAGCCGGTAGCTGCTACGTCTGGGGCGGGCCTGAAGGAAGTCACGAGCACCCCAAGAGTGGGAAAGATCCATATGAGGGCGATGACGATAATTACCGCGTGAAGCGGAACCCGGGATAGAACCCTCGCCAGTCTTTCCATTATCGCAGCATCTCCTCTCTCTTTAAGCGCCGGATGTTGATGAGCATCATGGGGACAATAAGCGCCAGTAAAATTACAGCAATGGCGCTTGCCCGGCCAAAATTTCTAAAATGGAACATTTCCTTGTACATGCGATTGGCAATAACCTCAGTTGAGAAGTTACCGTTGGTCATAACGTAGACGATGTCAAATATCTTGAGTACGAAGATCGTCATGGTGGTAGTGAGAACAGCCACAGTTGGCATCATGAGAGGGAGGATAACTCTCCTAAAGATCTGCCACTCACCGGCCCCGTCGACGCGAGCGGCTTCCATGAGTTGCCCCGGAATGCCTTTATACGCAGCCGACAAAATCACCATACAAAACCCAGTCCATATCCACACGCCAACCCCGATAAGGCAAAAGTTATTGATCCACGGTCTCTCGATGAGCCAGCCTACCGGAGATGCATGGAAAAGGCTGAGGAAGCCGTTGAGTATGCCAACCTGCGGGGCGCCCGGGGGTCGGTAAGCGTAGACGAACTTCCAGATTACCGCTGCACCAACAAAGGAAATGGCCATGGGCATAAAGACGATGGATTTGACCACCGTTTCGTATCTCACGCGGTCCAGAATTACAGCCAGAATCAGTCCCAGAAATACAGTCAGCGTGGTGAAAACCAATACCCATAGAACATTGTTTCGAAATGCGGTGAGCATTACTCTGTTGGTGAAGGCGAATATGTAGTTACTGACTCCTACGAACTTCCTGGAGTCTGGACCAAAGAAAGAAAGATAAAATGTGTGGACGGAAGGATAAATCAGGAAAAAGGTCAGCATCATGAGTGCTGGCGATATATATAACCAGGGTACCCATCGTTTTGTTTGCAAATCGATCCTTTCCTTATTAAGATAAATCAAGAGGTCTGCAGCCACCTGCTGGATGACCGCAGACCTCTTGTTATGATTCGACCTTATTCTTTGTAAGCATCCACAGCGCTAGCTTCGATGGTTTCAAGAACTGTGTCCAGATTCTCTCCACCTACGTAGTCCAGTATTCCACTCCAGAAGGTTCCAGCTCCTACGGCAGCCGGCATGAGGTCTGATCCGTCGAATCGGAAGGTTTTGGCACCTACCAGTATCTCCGCGGCTTTCCGTGTGAGGTCGTCCGGATAGGCATTGGGGTTAAGCCGCCCATTAGCTGAGAGTTTTCCGAGCGCAGCCACCCAGATCTCCTGAGCGCCAGGGGTGATGAGATACCTCATGAGGGCCTTTGCTTCCGGGGTGTCGTTGAAGATGCTGAAAAGATCAGCCGCCCCCAGGGCCGGAATGCCGTACTCTGCATCAATGGGTGGAAAGGGAAAGAAGCTAAAGTCTACTCCTGCTACCAGGCCAGGGTTAGCCTTGAGGATAAAGTACTTGACAAATGTTGTCTGTTTGTGCATGTAAGCATTAGGTGGTGTGGTGAACAAGGCATTTGGAGCGTCGCCAAAGTTGGTGGTAAGTTCACCTGTGGTTCCTCCGTAGACATATTTTTCATTTTGTGCGATCCTTCCGAAAAGCTGGAATGCGCGCTTCACCTTTGAATCTGTCCAGGGAATCTCGTGCCCGACCCACTTATCGTACACCTCCGGAGAAGTGCTTCTGAGCATGATATCCTCGATCCAGTCAGTCCCTGGCCAGCCGCTGGCGGCGCCGCTCTCAAGACCGATAGCCCACGGAGCCTTACCATCGCCCACTATCTCATCAGATAGGGCTATGAGCTCATCCCAGGTTTTGGGTACCTTGTACCCTGCGCTGGCAAATGCCTTGGGACTGTACCAAACCAGGCTCTTGAGATCTGCAGAGATGAAGAAGCCATAGAGTTTTCCCTTGTAGCTTGCCAGATCAAGCCATGTTTTTGCGTAGTCACTCTTGACAGTCGACATGTCCATAAAGGTAGCGAGATCCACTAATGCACCCACCTTAGCTAAGTCTTGGAGCTGTCCCGGGTTGGGTAGAACAGAAACATCGGGAGGATTACCAGCCGCAACCCGTGTGGTGAGTACAGCCGGTAGGTCGCGTGTGCCGGTGAAATCCACTCTAATGCCGGTGGCCGCTTCGAAGGGCTCCACCATCTTCATAAAGGCGTCCTTCTCAGCACCTCCCCATACGCCAAGTACACTCACCTTCTTTTCAGCAGAAGCAACCACGGCAGCGGACAGCGTTAGCACCACTACCAGTAAAATAACTAAGATCTTCCTGCTCATCTTTTTCTCCTTCTTTTAGATTATTCTTCGCTCCCTTTTTCCTATCCATCACCCCCTTTTCTTTAGAAAGTTCTGGATGCATCTCACGGCTAGCCTCACGTTATCTTTACTCCGAGACTAGCCTATTATTCATTTTTCAGACAGCACATTCTCCAGTGCATCTTTTGCCTGGAGATTACAGTTTCTCAAAGAAAACGTCCGGGTTCTTAAATAGAGCCTGCAGGATACTGAGGGCAGCTCCCTTAGCGCAGGGAAATTCTCTATCCCGTGCTGGCTCTAGACGGGGATTCCAGTTGAATACCCCTGACAGGTGCCTCTTGAGTTCCTCCTGACATTCCTGAATGAAGAGAGGTTCTGACTCTCCAAGAATACCAGCATTGATTACTGCGCGATCGGGGTCAAAGAGGCTGATCATATTGATCATGGGTATGATAAGATGCTTCTTGAGTTTCTCTACCGTCTCCGGGGGATCCCGGTCTGCAATGACCTCTTCAATGGCTTCCTCGGCATTCATCCTTTTAGACAGGTTCATATAAGCATGCCGCAGGGTTCCAGCATTTCCGTGCGCCCCATGGAAAACCTCACCTTTCAGGAGAACTCCACCCCCCATTCTGATGTCTCCTCTGGTTCCTCTTCTCAAGGTGAGATAGACCAGGACCTCATCTTGGTACCTCATGTGATGACTCTCCGAAAGGGTCATAAGATTAACGTCGTTATCTATAGTCACGGGTACACCCGTCATTTCCTCGAGCATCCGCTTTACCGGGACATTCCTCCAGGGGGGAAGGTTCTTTCCGGAAAGGGTCATTTCCCCATTGCGGATGAAGGCAGGAGCTCCAAATCCGATGCCAACAACGTCTTCATTTCTGAGCTGTGTATCTTTTACCAGGGTAGTTATCTGTTCTCCCACAAACTGGATAGCTCTGTCTGCTCCAGCTTCCAGCGGAAGATGGGAGGCGCTCTTGTTGACCGGACTTCCGCTCAAATCTGTAATGAGGACGGTGAGCTCCGGGATCTCAAAATCTACGCCTATAGCATATTTGATCTTATCATTGAATTGATAAAGCATGGGTCTTCGCCCTCCCGAGGAGGTTTCGTACCCTGCCTCTTTGACCACTCCTTTGTCCCTCAAGAGTTGAATGATACTGTCCACCGTGGGAAGGGAGAGACGAGAGATGTAGGCTATTTCTTTTTTGGAAAGACACCTTTTTTTTCTTAGTGCAGAAATAACCCGAGTCCTGTTCAGCCTTTTTCTTGTCATTTCCTTATTTTCCCCGAGCCTCCTAAGATCCACCACTTCTTAAGAGACTTTTATAAAACACCTTTATTAAGTTTACAAGAGGGCGAAGATAAGTCAAGTTCTCTCTGAATATCCCGCATGTATTCTGCGGCGTTTAGGGTGCAGGGTTTGCAGGCTAGCGCGTGGAACGGCTTGGTTTTGTGGGTCCGGACAAGCTGAAGGCAGCTAGCTTTGACTGGGGGTTATCTGCAGGGTATTATTGTTAAGAAAGTCTAGATTTAGGCAGGCAAGACGAGAGACAATGTTTGCCTTGGCTGCAAAGAGAGATATATTGGGAATGATCAAGAAAACTTCGACGAGAAAGTCAGAGAAGAGATATTGCCAAGACCTGAAGGAGGCAAAATGCGATTCGGAGCCCACGTTTCCACCTCCGGGGGAATAAGCGCCGCTCTTGAGAGAGCCAGGGATCTTGATATCAGTATTTTCCAGATTTTTTCTCGAAGTCCTCGGGGTAAGGGAAGGATACTCTTGGAAAGTGAGATAGAAAACTTCCGGCAAAGGTACCAAGAGCTTTCCTTTCACGATTTTTACCTCCACAGTCCTTACTACGTCAATCTAGCCTCGTCCAACCCTAAAGTCTGGCACTATTCGGTTTCTTGTCTTGTGGAAGATCTCAAGATAATCGAGCTCTTGGGGGCCCACTATCTGGTGGTGCACACAGGCAATCACGGGGGAGAGGGAGTGGAAGAAGGAGTAAGGAGAGCAGCCAAAGCCTTGAAGGCAATTCTTAGCCGGAGTCCTTCTCACACTTTTCTTCTCCTGGAGAATACGGCAGGTCAGGGTACAGCCATAGGGTGCAGATGGGAGGAACTCGCCTCCATAATCCACAGTTCCGGAGTAGAGGAAAGATTGGGGATTTGCATGGATACCTGTCATGCTTTTGCTTCCGGCTATGATATGAGGACGAGTGAGAAGGTAGATGAAACTTTAGAGCGATTTGACAAGACCATAGGTCTTGCCAGATTAAGGCTTCTGCATGGGAATGACTCCAAAGGAGCCTTGGGGTCCCGTATTGATAGGCATGAGGGCATCGGTAGGGGGCGGATAGGATTGCCTGGCTTTCAGGCATTGGTGAATCATCCGGCTCTTTATCATCTCGATATGATTATTGAGACGCCAAAAAAGGGAAGTGAAAGTGACCGGGAGAATTTGGATATTCTCACCCGGCTGGTTGATCAGAAAGAATAAGGCTTTTCATTTACCGCTCCCCTCCCTGCACAGGGGCTTGGTAAATCTGTCCATAGCCTTGTTACAAACAAACGCCTGGAGAGGCTTTTTTGCCCAGTCAAATTCTAACGGATAATGCGGTTCAGGGGAAAGGGGAGGAACCAATATCTTTTTCTTTCCGGCTCCTCAGGGAAGATGTGGGTATTCTGGGGAGAGTCCCTCAGTGTCTCAAGATAGGTCAGGTATTTCTTCTTTATCTTTTCGAAAGCTCTACGATATTTGGACTTTACCGGATCAGCAGTAGGAAAATCCATTGTCAAGAAATTGACATAGCGGCCATTCTTAATGACGCGAAAATCTAGATGAGGCCCGGTGGAAAGTCCTGTTGACCCCACATAGCCGATGATCTCACCCTGTTTTACTTCCTTCCCCTTTTTGATGCCTTTGGCAATACGGGAAAGGTGACCGTAGCTGGTGGAATAGCTTTGAGCATGCTTGATCTTAATGAATCGCCCATTATTACCCTTCCAGCCGGCAGAGGTTACTTTTCCATCTGCAATTGCTGATACAGGGGTCCCCAGGGGAGCGGAGTAGTCGATGCCCAAATGGGGCCTATAGGTCTTTAAGATAGGATGAAATCTGCGCCATGAAAAGTAGGAGCTAATCCTCCGGTAGTTCAAAGGGGAGCGCAGAAAGGACCGGCGCACGGATTTCCCATCCAGGCTGTAGTAGTCAAAATGACCGGTATCATCCCGGGAGAATACGGCCACATAACTCTTTCCCTGGTTGACATATCGAGCAGCCAGGATTCTTCCTTCGACCAGAACGTCATTATCGGGAGAAAGATATCTCTCCCAGACAAGCTCTATTGCATCACCTTTTCGTGGATCGGTGAAGAAATCTATTTCCCAGGAAAATATGTCGGCAAATCGATTGATAAGTTCACGGTCGACTCCTGTTTTTCTCATAGACTCATAAACTGATGATTGAACAGTGGCCTTGGCCCCCATAAGCACTCTATGTTGGGGAACTTCTTCTTTGCGGGCAGAAAATTCTCCAGATTTTGCCTCTTGAACCAGGTAGTATTCCAAGGAGTTTGGATAATACTCAAAAATGAGACGACCGTCAGGGTCCCTTTTCAACTTGATTAGATCGCCATACTTGGACCTTCTGGGGTCAAATAAAGATTTCAGCGCCCGCACTAATGAGTTGGCTTTCTGGAAAGAAATACCGGCGGAAAGAAGGACCTTGTAGATAGTCTCTCCACGACGCAGGCGACTCGAAGTGATAAGGGATGATTCATTCGTAGACTCCTGGGCAGTTTCTTCGGATTTTCTCACACTGGAGGGGAACGAAAATGGCCACAGTGAGGGAGATAGCAAAGACACCAGGAGGACAGATAACCCTATGGCCAACAATATAGCTATGAAAACTGTGGTTCTTTTTCTTAGTCTCAACTCATCCCATCCACTGAGTATTTGTAATTCAGATGGTCCACCAGCATTTCGCTCAAGACAAAACCTTCGTTATGGGTATAACCCCCGGATTTTCATGGCCTCAGCCACTCTATCTATGGCTATCATCAGAGCAGCCATCCTCATACTTACCTTTTTCTCCAAAGAAAGCTGGAGAACCTGATTGAAACTTCTGTTCAGTATACTTTCTAGCTTCTGATTAACCTCTTCCTTCTCCCAAAAGTACCTCTCCATAGCCTGCACCCACTCCAGGTAAGAAACAATAACTCCTCCTGCATTGGCTAGGACATCAGGAACGAGTAAAACTCCTTTTCCTTCCAGAATTTCATCGGCATCTGGGGTAGTTGGACCATTGGCTCCCTCGACTATAGTCCTGGCCTGAATCTTATCAGCGTTGACTCGGGTGATCTGGTTCTCCAATGCGGCTGGGATGAGCACGTCGCAGTCCAGTAGTAATAACTCCTCATTAGTTACGAAATCGGCTCCTTTAAATTCTATGACTGAGCCGGATTCCTTTTTATGGGCAAGTACTCGGTGAGGATCGAGCCCCTTGGGGTTATAGATTCCTCCTTTAGAGTCGCTCAGGGCAACGATGTTTAACCCCTCCGCACATAGTATTTCAGCTGCCACCGAACCGACATTTCCAAAGCCTTGGGTCGCTACTCGCATGCCCTTGGGGCTCATACCCAGGTGTCTTATGATGTTCAGAACTGAGAAGCTAACTCCTCTTCCGGTAGCTTCATTTCTTCCTTTGGACCCACCAATGACCAGGGGTTTGCCTGTTACCACCCCGGGGACAGAATATCCCCGATTCATACTGAATGTATCCATGGTCCACGCCATGACCTGGGGATTGGTGTTGACATCAGGAGCAGGAATATCCTTTTCCGGTCCGATAATATCTATGATTTCGGAAGTGTACCTTCTGGTTAGGCGCTCCAGCTCTCCCAGAGACATCTCCTTTGGGTTGCAGATAACCCCCCCCTTCGCTCCTCCATAGGGAAGTTCTACCAGGGCGCACTTCCAGCTCATCCACATAGCCAGAGCTTTTACCTCATCCAATGTTACCTGGGGGTGATATCTGATACCTCCTTTAGTAGGACCTAGAGTGAGGCTGTGCTGCACACGATAACCGGTAAAGACCTCTACCTCACCACTATCCATTTTTATGGGAATGGATACCGTCAGTTCTCTCCTCGCTTGTCTCAGTCTCTTGTGAATCCAGGGGTCAAGATTCAGCTTCTCAGCCGCATTATCCAGTTGTTGCCGAGCAAAATCCCAGGCATTTGTCTCGCTCTTATTCATTGTTTTCTCCTTATTTTTTGGCGGTGAATCCGTAGCACATTCAGGAGGAAGGGATACTCCCTCCAGTGATCCAATATATCACAGCTTGATTTTTTGGGCAACCATCCCTGCGGCCTGTTGTTATCTGGCAGTAAGCAGGACGAGTGCAAAGCTGGTATGTAGCGACGCAGGGCAAGAGTCCCCAGGCGATATTCTTGACTTTTGTAGGTTTATCTATAATCTGGTTTACTCTCGAGGTTCCCGTTATGGTGGGCCACCTTTATCCCGAGCCCACAAACATGAAAGGAAAGAGGAAGATGAGCCAGTATGGAAAAAGACGTGTCTCCAACCGAAAAAAGATTGGGTACAGGGATAAGTCGGCGAAGATTATTAAACGACAAAGGAGGAAAGGAAGGAAAAGAATTGGTCAGTGAGAATCCTGGACGTTTGAGGAGATAAATCCTGAAGGAGGCAATAGAATGCCCATAGGTCCTGAGGTTCCTCTTTATGTTTTGACCTTATACTGGGTTGCCAGAATGGTGGTGATGTCTCTGATATGCACTTTTTTGGGTTGGCTGGGGATAAGGATTCTTGATGCCCTTACTCCGAGAATCCATCAAAGACAGAAGATCGGAGAGGATCCTGTTTCCATTGGATTGTTTATTGCCGGATTTGTCATCTTTGTCGGTCTCATCATCCACGGCTCTTCCACCGCTCCCTTGGTTATCGGTGTCCCCCTTATGAGAAGCCTGGTGGATTTTCCAAGACTGGCCCTAATGACTGCAGGTTTCCTAGTTAGTCTCCTTCTCGGAATAGTTTTGTTCAACATTCTTAACTGGGTCACCCCCAAGATCCAATTCTTGAAAATCAAGGATAGCTCTTTGGCGGTCGGCATCTATGTATTTGGCTATCTCATTTTCCTGGGAATCATCCTTCATGCCGCTCTGACCATGTCCTTCTGAGGAGAAATGAAGCATAAGCTGGGGATCGTTGCCCTTTCTGGTCTTATTGCCTGCGCTATCTCGTCTGCTGCTGTTGGTCAGGTTTTCTACAGAAGTGGAGGTCAAATCTACGACTCCTGGCACATTTCCAGGACCAGAGCTCAAGGGGTGGATGGTTATTTTGAGGTGAGCGAAGACCCATTTCATCCCGTCCTTGTCTTGGAGAGCCTCGGCGGGAATGCTAATATTGCGTATGAACTGGGAGAAGAATTCAAGGCCAGATACCCGGAGCCTTACCAGAGAGCTGAGGCAATCTACAGCTT
>SDBT01009944.1_pt1 | contig 15394 bp, 11 predicted proteins | sample 2277101 | NCBI WGS metagenome assembly SDBT01 (sample SAMN10404973, study PRJNA504765) | marine sediment metagenome | isolation source: marine sediment core GS10_PC15, 103 cmbsf | place: Arctic Ocean: Southern Knipovich Ridge | collected 2010 | reverse complement strand
CTCGAGGTGGGTCCAGTGATAGAGCGGATTGCGGAGCGTTTGCGGGACGGTTTCCGCCCACTTGGAAAACTTTTCCCAGTCGGTGGCGTCGCCCGTGCAGTAACGTTCCGACACGCCGGCGGCGCGCATCGCCCGCCACTTGTAGTGGTCGCCGTGCAGCCAGGCCTGGGTGAGATTCGCGAACTTGTGATCGTCGGCAACCTGTTGCGGCGAGAGGTGACAATGATAGTCGATGATCGGCAGGTCGGCGGCGTACTCGTGGTACAACTCGACTGCCCGGTCGCACTGCAGCAGGAAGTTCTCGGTGATAAATATGTCTTTCACTTGGTTCCTTTCCGCGTATGGTTGCACGAAACAAGTCCGTACCCCGTCGGGGAGGTGTCCCAATCGGGCGTAGTCTACTCTCGAAAGCGGCGTTTGACAACGGGGGAGTGGTAACGGCCGGTTCGTCCGAAAAAAAACCCCGCCGCTCGCAACTAAGCGAAACGGCGGGGCCGGAACAGAGAAGAGGCCGAACACAAAGTATGAATATACCGTTACGAAAACATCACTACAACCATCTATGCAGTCTTCCATTGATGATACCAACTTTTTTCGCCGTGTCTAGACTTGAATCGCCAAAAATCGGCGCAATCGCATATTTCTGAGTAAATCCCCTCTGTCGAGGGGGCGCCGCCGCGTTGCACGTAAAGAGCAACTCTCTATAATCAATTCGCGGTCTTCGCCACCCGAACTCCGAACGCAACGGCCCTGCCACGGAACAACCATGGAAAACGTAACGCTTGAATACGCAACGGTTTGCGAAAAGGCCGTCCGCGCCGGCGGGGCCGTGGTCCTCGATTGGATCGACCGATTCGAGGTCAGCGAAAAGGGGCCAGCCGACCTCGTCACTCAGGCCGACCTGGCTTCCCAGGATGTCATCAGCCGGATAGTCCTCCAGGCCTTCCCGGATCACTGCATCTTGGGCGAAGAAGATCAGGCACCGGCGACGCCGGTTGCCCGCGGCGAGTTCCGCTGGATCACCGATCCGCTCGACGGCACGACCAACTATGTGCATCGAGTGCCGCACTTCGGCGTTTGTCTGGCGCTGGAACGCAACGGCGAGTTGCTCGTCGGGGCGGTCTACGATCCGATCAAGGACGAGTGCTTCAAGGCGATCGCCGGCGGCGGCGCCTTTCTGAACGACAAGCCGATTCGCACCAGCGACGTAATCGAATTGCCCAAAGCCCTGGCGGCCGTCGGTTTTCCCCCCCGCGCGGCCAAGGACGCGCCGGACGTGCTGGTATTCATGGAGGCCTTATGCGGTTGTCAGGCGATCCGCCGAACCGGCTCTTGTGCGTTGAACTTGTGTTACATCGCCGCCGGACGCTTCGACGTCTACTGGTCGTTCTCCACGAAAGTATGGGACGCGGCGGCCGGGGCGCTAATCGTCCGCGAAGCGGGCGGCACGGTAACCGATCCGGACGGCAGCCCCTTCACCCTCGACGACGGCCGGTTCCTTGCCGCCGCAAACGACCCACTCCACAAACAGCTTCGCGAGTTGATCGCCAGGGCCGGTTTGTAGTGACCGCATTCATGCGGTTCTGGTAGTCTAAACCCGATAAATCGGGTCACTACGAGCCTGGGTGAACCATCCGGACTAAAGAACCGCCATCGCCACCTTCATGTAGACAACAATCCCCAGCACGTCGATCAACCCGGCCACGAAGGGGTTGCTCATCAAGGCCGGGTCGAGCCCGAGGCGCCGGAACATCAGCGGCAGCAGCGATCCGAGCATCGCCCCGGTGACGATGATCAACAGCAGGGTCAAGGCAATCACCATGGCCGGCCTCGAATCGACCATTCCCAGAGCGCAGAGGTATCCGATCGCACCGAAGAAGGTCCCCAGCAGCAGTCCCATGACGAGTTCGCGGCGGATCACCTGCCACCAATCGCGCACCGTCAGGTCGCCGGTCGCCAGGGCCGTGATAATCAGCGTGGCCGACTGGTTTCCGATGTTTCCGCCGGTAGAGATAATCAGCGGAATGAACAGCACCAGCCACTTGAATTTCTCGAGCGTGTAGACGTACTCGTACTCGCGCAGCGCCAGTGCCGTCAGCATGGCACCGAAGAACAGCACGGTCAGCCAGACGCCCCGTTTCCAGGTGAGCGTGGACAGCTTGGTTTCCAGGTATCCTTCGTCGAGCGGATCGACCGCCGCGATTCGGTGGGCGTCCTCGGTGGCCTCCTCGCGAACCACGTCGATCACGTCGTCGTGCGTGACGATGCCCACCATCTGATGCTCGTCGTCGACCACCGGAATGGCCAGCAGGTCGTACCGGGCCACCTTCTGTGCCACCTCTTCCTGGTCGTCGGCCACATTGACGGTGACCAGGTCGCGTTCCATCAGGTCGCCGATCGGCGTCTCCGGCTTGCCCATCGACGAGACCAGTTGCCGGGCGGAAACCAGCCCCCGCAGGTGGTCCTCTTCGTCGACGACGTACAGGTAATAGATCGTTTCCAACTGCTCGGCCTGCTGCCCGATCTCCTTCAACGCCAGACCCACCGGCATTTCCTCGCTCAGTCGGGCGAATTCGGTGGTCATCACCGCACCGGCCGTATCCTCGGGATAGGCGCTGAGCCGCTGGATGTCGCGCCGCTCGTCGGTGGGGATCAGCGGCATCAACTCCCCGACGATCCATGGCCGAACGTCGGCAAGCAGGTCGACGCGGTCGTCCGGCGGCAACTCGCCGATGAAGGCCGCAATCTCGCCACGATCGAGCGTCTCGATCATCTCGATCTGCTTGACCTGCTCGAAGAAGCCGAAGACCTGGGTCCTCAGCGGCATCTCGGCGAATTGCAGCACGCCCCAGGACTCCTTGGCCGTGAGTCCTTCCATAAACTCGGCGGTCCGGGCCGGGTGCAGCGCATGGCAGAACTCGGTCATCCCGGCCGTATCGTTCTCGGCCAGCATCTCGCGGAGTTCGGGTAGATAGAGGGTGTTGTTCATGGCACGGGCCATTGTATCGGATCGTCGCCCGTCAACCAACCTCACCCCAAGGGCGTGTACGCCCTTTCCCGGCGCAGCCGGTATTAGCCCCGGCATTTATGCCGGGGTTGCCAATCGTCTGCCACCCTCTTCTTAACGGCTCTTCCGGAGAATCTGTGGGTGAATGCAGGGCGTGTTGGGGTTTGAAGTCAGGTTTTCTGAGGAATGGGAGGACAAAAAGAATGAAGACTCACCCGGAGATTCAAGGGTGAAACGAAGTGGCCAGTACGGGTTCCTCTTCTCTGCCCGGTGGAAACAGAGAAGAGGAACCCGTACTTGGTTTCTCACCATCGAAAACCTTGCCGCCTCGACGGACGCAACGTGTTCCCAGGAAACAACTTACGACTCCACCGGCTGAAATCAACCCACGAATTCTACTGAGGAGGCTTCTTTTCAACCAACCCCAGTCCCGTTCGCGGGGCTTTCCCCGCACACAGATAGCTGCAAGTAGTTGACTGCCCACGCGTTACACCACTATACTGCCAGAATCTGGGGTTGGACGAGTCTTGATTCCACAGGCAACGATGGAGAAGTCGATGACGGTCGCCAAGATTCACGGAGCGGAATACCCAATCCGCAAGATTTTCAGCAACGACTTCAATTTCAAAATACCGTTGTATCAACGACCGTACTCCTGGACGACGGAGGAAGCGGAGGAGCTACTGGATGACCTCATATCGTTTATTGAACCGGATACGAGCGTGAGCATCGATGAACTGAGTCCATATTTCTTGGGCAGCATTGTGTTGATTAAGGACGAAAGCCGGCCTGATGCTTGGGTGGTTGATGGGCAACAGCGACTCACCACTTTGACGATTATGCTTTCGTCGCTTCGTCATGCGATAACGACTTCTGCCTATTCATCCGGTTTGACGGATTACCTATATCAAGAGGGCAGCGCGCTGGAAGGAACCCCAAATCGTTACCGTCTGACTTTGCGAGAGCGGGACGCCGATTTCTTCAAGTCCTACGTCCAGGGTTCAGGCCAGATTGTTCAATTGAAGGAAATGAATGCCGGTCAACTCTCGGACGCCCAACAAAACATTCGCGCGAATTCCATGTTGTACCTGGACCGTCTTGACAAGCTTCCCGAAGATCACCGAGTGCGACTAGCGCAATTCATCGTGAAGAACTGCCTTCTTGTCGTTGTCTCAACACCCGATCTTGACTCGGCCTACCGCATATTCTCGATCCTTAATGACCGAGGTCTGGATCTTTCGCACTCCGACATTCTCAAGTCCGAAATCATCGGATGCATTCCAGCGGAGCAGCAGGATTCCTACAACGACCAATGGGAGGACGCGGAGGAAGAACTTGGACGGGATGCTTTCAGTGACCTATTCGGCCACATCCGCATGATCTACCGCAAGCAGAAGGGGCGAGAATCAGTGCTGAAGGAGTTCAGAGAGTACGTCGTCAAGCCGGTCGACGATTCCAAGAGGCTGATTGACGACGTGCTAATTCCGTTCGCTGACGCTTTCGCCACCATCCACACTGCCAGCTACGAGAGTACGGCGGGAGCGGAGCAGGTCAACCAACTGCTGAAATGGTTGAACCGGATCGACAACGTAGACTGGGTGCCGCCAGCCATTCTATACTTTGCGCGCAACAAGGCGAACACCGAGGCATTGCAACGGTTCTTCGCAGATCTCGAACGGCTTGCCGCCTTCCTGATGATCTGCCGTTACGGCATCAACGAGAGATTTGAACGCTACGGCAAGTTGCTTGAAGCGATCGAGAATGAGGTTGACCTATGCGCAGAAAGTTCACCATTGATGCTGTCGGACGAAGAATGCGGGTTGTTCGTCAAGGAATTGAACGGTGACGTGTACCGGCAAGTTCCCAAACGCCGCTTGTACATCCTTTTGCGTCTCGACGGCGAGCTATCCGATGGAAGTGCCACCTACGATCATGGCGTCATCTCGATCGAACATGTTCTACCACAGAATCCGCCGGACGGCAGCCAGTGGTGCGAGTGGTTCCCGAGGCCGGAAACGCGGGAACACTGGGTGCATCGCTTGGGGAATTTGTTATTATTGAATCGCAGGAAGAACAGCAGTGCGAGCAACTATGATTTTGAAAAGAAGAAAACGGCTTACTTTACAAGAGGTGGTGTATCGCCATTCCCTCTGACCACTCAGGCGATCGGTGAATCGGAATGGACCCTGGCCGTTGTTCGACAACGGCAAAAGACGCTGCTCCGAACGCTCATGGACGGCTGGCGTATTGACGTTGAGATGCCCGATGAGCCGACTGAAGACATTGAAGCGGAGGAGGAACAAGACGCGGAGGTGGCGAGCTTTCACTCAGAAATCATTCCTCGCCTTGAAGAACGATTCGGGAGTCCGCTCGTGCGATGATCACGTGCTCTATGGTCATCATCAGATGGTTCCATACTTGTCTCATGCCAAGTTTCAAAGAAATACGATCGCAGATCAGAGGACTTTTGGTTCGGGTTTGTGCCGGCGACTAAAGAAGCATTGGACGCGCATCCCAATTCATACAGCGCTTTTGGCCTCGGTAGTCCCGATTGTGTCATTCTTCTGCCCTATCGCAGATTTGCTGACACCCTTGAGTATCTGAATACAACACCGCACAAGGATGGCGGAGTGTTTCATTGGCACGTTAAATTTCGCGAAAGCTTTGGTCATATGGAATTGCTCCTTACCCCGAAGGCGGACAACATTGATGTAACAGAGTTCTTGTTGGCCGAGACCTCGGGCGAAGACACTCCTAACGACGATTGATTTCTGCAACCGGGGAAACGGGGACGGACTGAAAACTGAAAACAGAAAGCAACCTGGCCCAATTTCCAACCTTGAAAACGCCCGACCCACACCATACAGTAGTACACGTCGCACTGCGCGGCAACGGCTCTTTGACAACTTGGATCTGACGCAACGAATACGGCTCGCTCTGCGCCCGCCTCGACCCCGCGAGAGGCCTATTGTCGCCACGAGACGACCGAATGGGCGACAATCGGACGACTGCCGTAGACGCAACCACTTGACCCCAAAGCACTTGCGACGAGAGATTGACTTCCGGAGCCAATGATCGAAATTTAAGTCCTTGTCGCACAACGACTTACGGCACGAGAGCCGGACGACGGGCACCGTCAGACACGGCTATTCGCCCGAAGGTGTTTTGGCTTAAGTCACTGCCAGAAAAGGACTTGCATCGATTTGGCAAGGTAATTGTCGAATTTTGGGCCGAAAAATTGATCGACAATTCGTAACCCCTTGTCGACAAACCACTTGCGACGACGAAAACCGCCCGAATCGAACCCGCAAAGTGGGGCTGATACGACGCCACAATCGTCGTAAGTCGTGTGTGGAGAACGACTTGCGAGCACAACTCGAACGACAGGCCGTTTGTCGCGCCCGGCATGGGGCGGTCGACAATTGGCGGCCATCGCGGCTGAAGGGACGCCAAGAAACAAGACCGTAGGACGGATTTTCAATCCGTCCTACGGCTACTCCCGCTCAACGACCGGTTTACGCTTCGGCGGCGTTTCCAGCGTCTTCAGTTTGGCAACGATCTCGCCGGGGACGCCCTGACGCTGCTGGGGCGTGTCGATCGGTCCGTCGAACAGTACGGCACCCCGCTTGTCCTTGGCCAGCAGATGGCGGCCTTGCCGGTTGTCGGTTAGCACGAGCACGTGCTTGTCGTCTTCGTAATTAGATAAGCTGGGCCGACCTGCAATCAACCCGCCCGAAGACGACGGACGCAGCAGCCATTCGACCAACTCGTGAGAAGGTACGTTGCCCACGGGGACTTCCCTCTGACCGAGCACGACGTCGATCTCGATCTCGACGGCAGCCCGGATCACGGTCAGCTTGATCTTATCGCCGCCACGTTGCAAGCGTAGCAGCACGCGAAACTGGGGATCGTTGACCAGGAGTTGGTCGTTGAACTTGTGCAGGACGTCGTACAACTTCAGCCCGGCCCGCGCGGCCGGCGATTCGGACATCACCTTTTGCACGGTCAGCCCGACGCCCTCGGGCAATTGCACCTGCGCCCGCTGTTCGGGCGTCGTCCGCGTGGTGGCGATACCCAGGAAGGGCACGATTTGCGTTTGCACTTCTGCGCCGGTCTCGTTGCCCGCCGATGCGATCGCCCGTCGGGCGGCGGCAAGCGTCGGCAGTGCCGGTTGCTTAGGCTCGGTCGCGATCCGTTGCGCCGGAGCGATCTGGGGCAACAGCAACAACGCTGTGAGGATGATGAGCCGCAGGCCCATCGTGGTTCTGTTCGGTCGCATGGTAATCTGGCCCGATAACTCGATCAGTTGTACTCCAGCGGCACCAGGACGGTTTGGTCGCTGGGGATGGTCCACTCGATACTTACGTGGTTCTGCTCGTCGATCCAGCGGACGTGACGAACGATCTGCTGATGCACCTGCTGCATCGGTACGTCGCCGTCGTGAACCACAACCCCCGTGGGTGATTGGGTCGTCCAAACCTGCTCGATACGGATCGGTTGCGGCGCAGTCACCTCCAGTGGTGCAGGTGGCCCCCACGTCACCATCAACAGCAAACCTGCCGCAGCCGCCGCGACCGTGGCTACCGTTGCGGCGACCGTCCAACGGGTCCACCGCGACGACCTTGCCCGCCACACCGCCTCGACCCGCCGGTCCAGTTCCGGCGACGGGCGACGCAAGGGCAGCTCGCGCAACAGGTCTTCAAGTTGTTCCAAATTGCCGTCGTTCATATCTGCTTCTCGATACTACTTTTGATCCGCTTCAATGCCCGGCGATACCGGCTGGCAACCGTCTGCAGCGGCTCGTCGAACGTGTCGGCGATCTGCTGAAACGTCAGTCCTACGTGTAGCCGTAACACGACGACCTGTCGCTGGCCGGTCGGCAGGGCGTCGACGGCGCGACGGGCCAGTTGCCGACGTTCGGCGTCGATGGCCGACAGTGCCGGATCGGAACTCTGCGGGTCGAACACCGATGTGTCCAACTGGACCGAGCGACCCTTCCGCCGAACCAACTCCAACGCCGCGTTGCGGACCGAGGCGAACACGTATGCCACGCGGTCGCCGGTCGGTTCCACGCTCGAACGCCACAGCCGGGCCACCGCGTCGTGTACGGCGTCTTCGGCCAGGTCGGGACAGCGGGTAATCGCCACCGCCAGACCAAACAGGCCCTGTCGATGCTCGCAATATATCTGTTCGAGGTCCTGCTGCACCTTGACGTCTCGCCGGGGCCGGCTGTGTGCTCGGGGGAGCGGGTCCATCGCCGCCGATCCGACTCGGTGGAGTCGGCGGTCGGATTGCTGGACACGGTCCCAAGCATGGCTTTCTCCCGGCTATTCTAATCGCGTCAGGCCATCAATTCCACCACCATTCTTCGTGCTCGCGTGCCAGCACCCTGATGCGGATCGCGTCGAGCGACCTGGTCTTCTCGACCCGGTCGACGATCAACCGTGAATCGACCTCTACGCCGCCGGAGGCGCTGATCAGCCATTTACGGCCTTTCTTCAACAGGCTGGCTTGCGTGTCTACCTCGCGCGGGGCCGGAAAGCTGACGACCTTCGCGCCCGAGGGGTCCGTCATCGCCGACAGCCGGCAGCCCGCCTTGCCGATCAGGTTCCTCTTGACGATCAGCGCGGCGACGACCGCCATGTCGATGCAGTTGCGTAACTGGCCGAAGATCGGATCGGCCAGTGCCAGCTCGTCGTACTTGGCGGTCATGTTGTCGGCCCACTGCTGCGCGACCGGATTGGCCTTGCCCCCCTTGCGCCGGTCGCCCGAGGCGGTGAGGAAATCCTCCTCCGCCATCGCCTTGACACTCGCGCGGCGCAACTCCCAGGAAGTCCCTGCCGCGTCGCGCAAGAGCGGGGCGAAATCGGGGGCAAGCCACCAACGCGGTAGCATATTGCTCATGCCGTCGGGGCCCGGCTCGATCATCGCCAAGTAACTGGGCAGCCCGTCGACCGGCGCCGGCTCGAAGTTCATCGCCAGCCGTTTCATGCGATAGTCGGCGGCCACCAACACGCGGGCGAAATGACTCGTGGCCGGCACGCCGGTAATGGAAATCTGCTGCTTGCCCAGTGTCTGCTCCACGCCGGCCGCCGTTTGCTTAGGGTTGCCGATCGTTCGCAACCGGGCGACGTGCTCGCGGAGTCGTTGCAGGCCGGCGGCGGTCGGGTCGATCGAGCAACTGATCGTCTCTCGGGAATTCTGCTTGGCCGAACGCAACGCCACGAGCAGATCGTCCAACAGCAGCACGGGGCGGCCGGTGGTCACGCCGACGACGAAACCCCGTTTGTCGACCGTCCAGCCTTCGCCCGGTCCGGCCAGGATGATGTCGTTCTGCTCGGGCACGACGAAGACGTATTGGATTCGCTGCAAACCGGCCAGATACCGGATATCGTCGGGCAGGTCTTCGCCCTTATCGAGATACCGCTGGATGGCCGCGTCGAGCCGCCGTAGCGAGATCTTCCGCGTTGACGCCAAGCCGTTGAGTTCTCCCGGGATCTGCTGCAAGGTCTCGAACCGCTGTTTTCGCAGCTTTCCGGTCAGGTCGACGGTGGTTGGCTCGAGTACCCCGTTAGTGTCGATCGAGATCCCACCCACCGCTCGGGAATTCGCGATAATCTGGGCCTGCGCGGGACAGCACCAGGCGAGCGTAACGAGCACGACGGACGCGAGGATCAACGTGCCGCGCTCGATCTGCACGGTGATGGGGGCGTGAAATGACATCAAATTCTCCTGTAACTGGCGAGTCCTTCGGCAGTCTGGCCCCTGACTACCTATTGATGACACGGCAGGGGCCGCCGGTTTTATTCACTACGCGGCTCGTTGGCCCGGGGATCGCACCACCTATTGTGGTTATTTTGGGCTATTGTGGTTATTTTGGGCTATTGTGGTTATTTAGGGCTATTGTGGTTATTCGGGGCTATTGTGGTTATTTAGGGCGACCGCCGCCTGCGGCAAGCATGGCAAACTTTGCCGGTTAGGCAGATGTGTCAAAGTTTAACGATTGCGTTGCCGATATCAGTTTTGTCGATAGCTCCGTCTGGAGGCCCGCGCCCAATGCGCGTGCCATCAGACTAGGCCGACCGGGGGGGATTATTTTGAGGAAAGTTTCGGAACGCGGGAAAGCCGTGGGCGTGTTGCCGGTGCTGCCGGCCACGCGGTGCTCTCGCGGGAGTGACCCCCAGACAGGAACGCGAGCACATGAGTTGCCACTTCCACCCCCTTGTTGTCATTCTCGGCGTTTTGGCGGCGATGCTGGCCGGATGCAATCCCCAGCAGCCGTTCTATCTGTTCGAGGACGGTGATCTATCGCACTACATCGATCAGGCCACCGACATCGACTATCCGGACGTCGAATTGGAATCCTTGGCTGAGGTCGACGGATCGATTCGGCCGTTCTCCCTGGACAACACCGAACCGAAAGAGATTTGGGCGTTGAGCCTGGAGGAGGCGGTGCAGGCTGCGCTGGCCAACAGCAAAGTGATGAAATCGATCGGCGGCCAGATCCAAGGGATGCCCGATTTCTTGCTGCGGGCGTCGGAGATAGTACCGACGATATACGATCCGGCGATTACCGAGAGCAACCCGCGGCTGGGTATCGAGGCGGCACTCAGCGCGTTCGATGCGCAATTCAGCAGCAGCATTTTCTGGGAGAAGAACGATACGCCGCGGAACTTTGTCGGTTTCGGCGCGATCTTTCCGCCGATTCTCAACCAGGAATTGGGGAACTTCCAGGCCCAGTTGAGCAAGTTCGCGGCAGACGGGGGCACCTGGAGCATTCGCCACAATGTGGCATACGAATGGAACGACACGTCGATCCGCCGGTATCCGAGCGACTGGAACGTCAACGTCGAGGCCGAGTTCCGCCAGCCCTTGTTGCAGGGCGCCGGCGTGCAATTCAACCGGATCGCCGGTCCGGGCGCAATTCCGGGCTTCAACAACGGCGTGATGATTGCACGGATTCGGACCGACATCACATTGGCCGATTTCGAGGCCGGCGTGCGAGACCTCGTCTCCGACGTCGAGATTGCCTATTGGGAACTGTACTACTCCTATCGGTTCCTCGATGCGATGAAGGCCGGCCGCGACAGCGGCTTGCAGACCTGGCGAGAAACCTCCGCCAAACAGAAGGTGGGCCACGAAGAGGGCGACCGCCACGACGAAGCCCGGGCGAGGCAGCAATACTTCCTCTTCCGCAACGCGATGGAACGGGCGCAGAGCGACCTATTCGCGGCCGAAAGCAAGTTGCGATACATGATGGGGCTGGCGGCGACCGACGGGCGGTTGATTCGTCCGGGCGACGAGCCGTCGATCGCCAAGGTTGCCTTCGATTGGCACGAAACACTGGCCGAGGGACTGGCACGCAGCGTCGAACTCCGCAAGCAGCACTGGGTCGTCAAGCAGCGCCAACTGGAGTTGATTGCCGCGAAGAACTACCTGCTGCCGAGGATCGACGCTGTAGGGCGCTACCGATGGCTGGGACTGGGCGACGATCTGATCCAGCCCTCCGGCGGGTCGGGCAATCCGGTGGCGTTGAACTCGAACGCATATCAGTCGATGACCAGCGGCCAATTCCAGGAGTGGCACTTCGGGGTCGACCTGAGTTTCCCTCTGGGGTTCCGCAAGGAGATGGCCGGCGTGCGCCACGCCCAGTTGAATTTGGCCCGGGAGCGGGCGCGGCTGCAAGAGCAGGAACTGGAGCTTTCCCACCAGTTGGCCTTCGTGATCCGCGATCTGGAGGCGGCCCGCGTGTTAGCCGGCACGAATTTCAACCGGCTGGCGGCCGCCAAGGCCGAGGCAGACACGGCCGAGATCCTCGTCAAAGCGGGAGAAGGCGGCGATCCGCAGTCCGGCGGTAAACAATGGACGCTCGACGCCCTGCTCGACGCCCAGCGAAGGCTGGCCGAGGCCGAGGCCGATTTCTACCGCTCCGTGGTCGATTACAACAAGGCGATTGCCCAGGTCCACTATATCAAGGGTTCGTTGCTAGAGTATAATGGGGTTCACTTGACCGAGGGACCTTGGGCCGGCAAGGCGTATTTCGACGCACATCGCCGTGCCCGGAAACGCGACGCGAGCCTGTACCTCAATTACGGTTTCACGAGGCCTAATGTCATCAGCCGTGGTCCCTACGCCCAGCACGCCGGGCGCGGGCTGCCGGAGGAGACTTTCGTCCCAACCGAATTGACGCCCGAGTTGACACCCGCGATGCCCACGATGCCATCGGCGCCTCAGCCCGAACCGGCCGGTGATAGTGGTAGTGTGGACTTCGGCAGCTTGGACAGCCTGGAGCCGTCGAGTCTGAGCGGGTCGACGGTCAGGAAAGCCAGTTTCGAGGAGCCGACCGCGACAACGCCCAACAACGCGACGGACAACACTCCGATCCGCACCGATTCCGATCCGTCACCTAAAAAGTGGACCCGCTCCACCAGAGCGAATACCCGGAATGAACTGCTCGCGAATCCATCGGCTGCTAAGGCTAGTCGGCCTGCTTCAGGCTGGAAAAGGGTTCAACGTTGACGCGCTGGCAGAGATCTGCGAAGTAAGCCGACGGACGATCTTCCGCGATTTGGAGGCGCTGCGGGCGTCGGGCTTTCCGCTGAGCTACAACGAGCGGCAACAGCGGTACTGCCTTCGCAGCACGGCCTGTCTCCCGGAGACGAACTTCACCGCGGAAGAAGCCCTCTCGCTGATCGTGTTGTGTCACGAGTTGGGCCGAAGTTCGGGGTTGGCGTTTCTCGGCCCGGCACGCAGCGCGGCGATCAAGCTCGAAAGCGCACTGCCACACCGGCTTCGCGAGCAACTGCGCGGCAAGGTCGACGCGATTCGCATCCAGTCGCCGCCCAACAACCCCCTGCACGAGCACAAGCAGGTCTACGAGCAGTTGCTCGACGCTGCCTCCAACCGCCAAAGTGTCCGCATCGGCTACGGGAGCCTGACGGAAGGCAAAGCGATTCGCACGCGGCTCAATCCCTACCAGTTGTTGTTCGCCCGGCGGAGTTGGTACGTCGTCGGGCGTTCGTCGCTGCATCGCAGCACGCGAACGTTCCACGTGGGGCGGATTGCCGAACTGGAGCCGCTGGAAGACCGTTTCGAGATCCCCCGCGGATTCTCGATCGAGCGTTACTTGGGCAATGCCTGGCACCTGATCCCCGAGCCGGGTCCCGACCGGGAGGTGCTGATCCGTTTCAGCAAAATGGTGGCCCAGAACGTGTCCGAGGTCGCCTGGCACAAGACCCAGCAACTTCAGTCCAACGAGGACGGCACGCTCGATTTTCGCGTTACCGTGTCGGGGCTGAAGGAAATCTCCTGGTGGATTTCCGGCTACGGTGACCAGGCGGAAGTGATCTCCCCGGCGGAACTCCGCCAGATGGTCGCCGAACGGGCCCAACGGACGACTGAGATTTACCGGAAGTGACGCGCGTTGCCATGGATCAACTCTTACTCGCAGCCCAACCCGATTCAAGTCCCTGGGAAACGCTTGTAATCATCCTGGCGTTGGCGGCCTGCGCGGCCGTATGGACCGGGGTCTTCGTGCGAAAGTCCCATGGCCTGCCCGTGCTACCCTACGAGCCCCGGCGTCAGGTCCCATGGAACGGGCTGGACGTGCTGGTGGTTTTCGTGCTGGCGTACCTGATCATTCCGGTGCTCGTGATGTTTGTGTGCGTCCACCTGTGCGGCGTGGAGTTGCCGGTCGCCGAGCCTGCCCCCGAGTTTGCTGCGGAAACGGGCGCGGAAGTGGCGCAGCCCGAGGAAGTGCATCCCTTACAGCCGTTGCTTGCCAGCGGGAATCCCATATGGATGATCGTGTTGGCCGTTCTGATTGCCGTGGTCGTAGCCCCGGTTTCCGAGGAGTTTTTGTATCGCGTAGTGCTGCAAGGCTGGTTGGAATCGGCCGAGACCCGATGGCGACGGCGGACACGTCGTGCGAGGGCGTTGATGCGAGGCTCGATCGCCGTGGGGCTTTCGTCACTGGTATTTGCCTGTTTGCACTTCCGCACCGCGGAGAAGCCCGTCTCTGTTGAGCAGACGGCCGTCAAGATGGTGATCTTGGCGGCGGTCAGCGTATCGGCGATGGTCGTCGTCGTCTGCTTCTTGCGGATGCGAGGAGCGACCTGGACAGACCTCGGCATCGTGCCACGAAAACTGCTCACCGACGTCAAGCTGGGGCTGTTGGCGTTATTGGCGGTGACCCCACCGCTCTTGCTGTTGTTCGGATTCTGTCAGAGCGTGTTTCCCGAGAACGTAACCCCAGACCCGGTTCCGCTGTTCTTCTTGGCACTCGCCTTGGGGGTGCTCTGTTATCGCACCCGCCGGATCGCACCCGCGATCGTGCTGCACGCCGCGTTCAACAGCGTCGGTGTGCTGAACGCTCTGTTGAACGCACCGAAGTAGCCGGCTACGGTTCTCTTTCTTGACGGCCCCTTGGCTGGCATGTCTCACCAAGCGAATCGTCCGTTCCAGTCGTTCACCGACCGGCCCGCCGCCAAATGTTCCCCGCCCCATGCCGGGCGCAACAAACGGCCGGCCCCATCGCTTCCTTCTCGGATCCACTTTTGCAGACTGTCCACATCGAGGGCCTGGGGACCCTGGAGAGTCAGATCGGAGGGCTTCGGTTCTAAGTCCGAGGCGAAGTACCGACCTTCTCCTTGACCGGTTTCCGTGTGACATACGGCGCAGTTGCGCAGGTAAAGCTCCTTGGCCCGGGCCACCAACCGCGGGTTATCTCGGGAGCCTGGCTCGACGAGAAGCTGCTGGGGTGTTCGCGGCGTACCGCAGGAGCTGCCCTCCTCGCCGTCGAAGCTCGCTTTGTCATCGAAGTCCTCTTCGTCGCGCAAGCGGAATGCGTCGTCCCGCACGATGAACTCCACCAGCGCACGCAACTCTTCGTCGGTGAATCGGAAACGGGGCATCTGCGTGTTGGCGTTGAGTGCTTTGGGGTGCTGGAGCCACCGATAAAGCCAGTTTCGGTTGACTTTAATGGTCACGCGCACCAGATCAGGACACAAACCGGTGGCCCCGCCGACGGCTTCACCCGAAGCACCGACGATACTATGGCAGATCGAACATTGCGCCTCGCCAAGAACGCCCTTGCCCTTGGTCATCATGTCGTCGACCTCATCGAACTCATCGTCGCCAAGATCGTCAAACGACGTTTCCGCCCAGTCGGGCCACTCGATGGGTTGCAGCGGCTCTTCTTCGCCTCGCAGCGTCATTAAGAAGTCGGCAATGTGCTGCACCTCGTCATCGGAGAGGAGGAAATCGGGCATCACCGTGTTGGGCAGGTAGTCCTTCGGCTTTTTGACCCATTGGACCAGCCACTTCTGGTCGACCTTGCTGCCGACCAGGGCCAGGCTTGGAGCCACCTTCCGCGAATCCTCATATCCC
>SDBT01009943.1_pt1 | contig 15394 bp, 29 predicted proteins | sample 2277101 | NCBI WGS metagenome assembly SDBT01 (sample SAMN10404973, study PRJNA504765) | marine sediment metagenome | isolation source: marine sediment core GS10_PC15, 103 cmbsf | place: Arctic Ocean: Southern Knipovich Ridge | collected 2010 | reverse complement strand
TGGAGTTCGACTGGAAGACCTTAAGATATAATGAAGCATCTGAGATAAGCCCGCTAAATCCAATAAAGATAGCAAAGAAGGCTGATAAGGATTTTGATTGGCATGATAAAGATGATCCCCCTTTCTAAAATAGTTTTGCGAGTGTGGGGTATTGTTGGTATCTTTGTTTTGCTATTTGGCGGAATCAAAAAAATAGATTATGGAAACAATGACATTTATCTTATTAGGATTTTTAATCACAGCATACCTTCTTATAGGACAAATTGTTGTGTCATGGCTGTATGGAGAAGATTATATTGATTTCTCCGTCCCTAATGCCTGGATAGGACATACGTGGGCTGTGATATTCTTCCCTATCGTTATAATCTGGGTGGGAATACGTGAACTTGCAAATTGGTTAACTGAATCATTATTTTAAAACCCACAAATAGCATGAACTGGAAAAAAATCAATCAAAAATTCCCCAAGTCCATGAAGCTATTAACTAGCGGATCTGGTGGAATGAGTTATAAGGTTATTGGTAAGAGTCTCGGATACGGTATTATTGGTGGTTTGAGTTGGGCTCCTTTCGAGTTGAGAGAGTTGTACGATTTCTTTGATGACCAAGGGGTATATATTGATGTTACCTATGGGGTCAACGATTGGAAGCTCTCGCCGTGGTTTACGGGTTGTATTTATAATATCCCGGTGATAATGACCAAGCAATATAGGTCCCGCCGAAAAGCAGAGAACGCTGTTTTCAAAGAAGCTTTTAAGATACTTGAAGGGAAATTAACAAGTAACATTAATACAACATAGAATAGCAGAATAATAACACAACAAAAAAACTAATTATGGGAGTAGGAACAGAATCAAGTGGCGGCACCTGGCTGTCGGTAGTAAAAGGTCACCTTACACAGCGCGTAAAGGCTGGCACTGAGGGAGCAGTAGAGAGACAAATAGAAAAGGGTCCCAATACGGGATCTACGATTCACGAGTTACGGTATAATTTTCTTGAGGGAAAGCTTGAACGGGTCTATCTCCAGGATAGCGAATACGGGAAGTCGTGGGTCTTTGTGGTAAACGACGGGCAGAAAGCTTATAATCTGACGGTGGGTTTTTCCTCAGGATATGCCGTTGGGCTACTCGCGAGGTTGCCAAATGTAGATCTCAAAGACAGTATAAGGATTAAATCTTTTTACATAAAGGGTGACGACGACAAATACAGAGGTTATCTTACGATCCAACAGGGTGGCCAAAAAGTAGAAAAGGCTTACACTAAAGAAGAGCCCAATGGTTTACCTGAGGTTGAGAGGAAAGAGATCAACGGCGAGCCTGTCTGGGATTCTACGGAGAGGATGAAGTTCTTCGAGAAGCTGGTTGATGAGAAGATCAATCCCGGGATACTTAGTGTTAATCCACTGGCTGATCCTGCTCTCGATGAGGGTCCGGATATTGATGATGCTCCACCAGAAGTTGAGCCCTCATTCTAATGAAACCATTCAAAAGCACAGACGGACAGCACGTTGAGTTTCTTGATGATAGATTTTATCAGGTCGGGGAGGACACTTTTTTCCCTAGCGTAACTACGATACTTCAAACGTACCCCAAGGGTCCAGCATTCCTCCAATGGATTAAGGATGTGGGCAATAGTGCCAAGCAGATCGCCGAGCGTGCCGCCGAATCAGGAACCAAGGTTCACAATGCTGCAGCAGATCTTATCGCTGGTGAGGAACTTATCTGGGACGATCATGTTCACTCATTTGAGGAATGGAATGGAATTCTCCGGTTCGCCGATTTCTACACCAAATTTAAACCCAAGATTTTAGCCTCGGAGGTGACGACGATTTCACACAAGTACAAATACGCGGGGACTCTCGATATAGTGTGCGAGATCGACGGTAAGACCTATCTCCTTGATATTAAGTTCGGTAACGCCATCTACGACACTTATTATTTTCAGCTCGCCGCCTATAAGCAAAGTTGGGAGGAGAACGGCGGAGTCCTGATAGACGAGATGGGGATATTATGGCTCAAGGCCAAGACCAGGAGTGAAGGAAAGAAAGGGTCTATGCAGGGTATTTCTTGGCAAGTGGTTAAGCCCAAGGATTCTTACGAGCGGTTGTTGGAGATATTCCTCAAGACACTTGATATATATACTTATGAGAACCCCGAATCCAAGCCCAAGAATTTAGTATTACCTGCAAAAATAAAACTCGATGTCCCGAAAATTTGACGGCGAGATCGTCCCTCTCAGTGAGCTCCGGGAGCGCTTCCGCAAGGACAACCCCAAGGCCACTGACGAGGAGATAGAAAAGCTCGCCCGCGAGAAGCGTAATTTTAACAACAAACACCTGAGAGCTTATATCAAGGGTCACCAGATATTCCATTTCGGAAGGGATAATTACAAGCGGCCCCAACCCAATGTGGTATGAAGATTTGCGTAGAATGCGGCCTTGAGAAAGATTTCTATCCTCGTGAGAATGGGAGTTATTCACGTTGTAAGGATTGCCACAATGCCGCCAAAAAGCAAAGTTACAGGAAAAGAAAACTTGAAGGTAAATCTTATAGGAATAATGCATATCTCCGGGACGGGTTTATTGTAGGAGAGCACGTATATTTTTAACGGGGCGGGCAAACACGCTGAACATTCCCCTCAGACGGGAATCAATTTGGCAATAACAGACAAACTTTTAGTAGGAGGAAATCTCCCGCCCCTTTATTTTAACTTTTAAAATTTATAAAAATGAAATTTGACGTTTGGGAAGAGGGATATGTTATTACAGGCAATAGTGCTAATGCATCGTTTAACTGTACTGTAGAGGGAGATAGTTTTAAGGAGGCTTGCATGGAGCGATATAGGGAAGACGAGACGTATGATCCAGAGAGAAATACCAGATGGGGATGTAGGTTATTTGATAATGAAGTTGATGCCCGCAAATCTTTTGGTTAATTTTATTAACTTTACAGGATGAAAGATATAATTGATTGGTAAAGATATTAATTCCCCACCAACGTATATCGTTGGTCCCATCTGGGTTGAGGCCCAGGGGTTTTTATTGCGCGGTGGACTGGAGAGGCCCCAGCTCAGTTTCATAAGCTGAACGACGTGAGTTCAAATCTCACCTGCGCTACATAGATAGCATGTGTATGCAAACGTAAATGTGGTATAATCAAACCACGCCCCGCAAGGGTAGGTAAGCAGCATCCGCAAAATGTCCAGTAAACTGGTTGTAGGTTCGAATCCTATCATATGCTATAAAAATACGGGCCGCAATAGTGCAGACGGGGAATCACGACCCCCACGGTCCACTAAACCGCCGAATAGCATGAAGTTACTCTTTTGTCCCCATTGCACTGATATAGTCCGTCTAAAGAAGATGCCAAAAACCTGTGACTGCGGAAAGGTAGGAGGAAGGTATCTCGAAGACGGTCTCATCATGGGGCATTTTGGTGAGGGTATTCCACTTTTTATCTCCAACTCCTCTTTCGCCGAAGCCATAGAAAACAGACCTGATTCCGGGCTTGGAAGCGAATTCACCGCCAGTGTTATTCAAAAAGATTGTGATACGATAAGACATCATGAATAATCTTGTATACGAAGGTCCCATAGTTGCTAAACCTCGAATGACTCGGAGGGACCGCTGGATTTCGCCAATGCGCTCATGTGTAGCTCGTTACTGGGCTTTCAAAGACCTCATCGTTCTTGCCGCAAAAAACCAAAACTTTACTCTTGGGGAAACCTTCTCCGCTATATTCGAAATAGAGATGCCTAAGTCGTGGAGCCAGAAGAAAAAAGATAAGATGAACGGGCAGCCAAAACAGACAGTTCCAGATCTTGACAACTACATAAAATCGACGCAGGATTCTCTATTAAAGGAAGACAGCCACATTTGGAAATTTTCCGCCGAAAAGCGGTGGGCCATAAAAAGCAGAATTCTAATTCAAAATATAGACTATGCCTAGCTACAGCAGTTCATCCAAGAGAAAGCTCTTGACGGTACATCAAGACGAGCAGACGATTTTTAATTATGTGATTCAGATTCTTGACAACACTATAGTCTTCGGACTACGAACCGCCGAAGAGCAGTTTGAACTATACAAAAAAGGAAGAACTCTTGTTGGTGATAAATGGGTAGTTACAAGAGACAGGGATGTGGTAACATACAAAGATGGATACGAGTCCAAGTCCAGGCATCAGTCGGGGACGGCAATTGATGTTATTCCATATCCTGGTGGGTGGCAGGCTGACGAGAAAAAATTCTTTGAACTTGCGGGAGTGATCAAGTCTGCAGCTTTTTTTCTAAAAAAGTACGGAGCGATAGAACATGATATAGATTGGGGGTATGACTTGTGGGGTTGGGACCTAGCGCATTTTCAGCTCAGGATATAAAAAAACCCCGGTATTATCCGAGGTCTTTCGTTGGCTTCCGTTGGGTTCATGCATCTGGAAAGTTTCCGTTTTCGTAGAGTCTGTGTAACTCTTCCATGAAATTATCATCTTTTTCGGACATCACCGTCCTGGATTCCAGCTTATCGGTGAGACTTTGTAGTGATCTCTTCACTTTATCGCACCACTTTCTGAAATCGTCTAATTCTTCCATGAGTGCAAATATAAAACAAAATATCCGTATTCGCAAATTAAATTTGCGTAGCAACCGTCAAAATATTATCTTTGCGCCATGGATGACTTATATAAACTGATAGACTTTCTTAGGGATAAGGAGGTTACCGAGGAGGAGCTGGTACTTATCTACCGCTCATATTTTCGCCGGGAGCACCGTCGCGGCTTCAATGAGGGGTGTGAATTTATCCGCAACATACTCAGGAAGCAGAAAATCGCCCGCTGCGAAAATGTGAAAAGGAAGTTCAACACTTTGCAGGAAATTATAGGAGACTATCTCGCTAGTGATAGTTGAGATTCATTACAACTGGAGTAATCATCCTGAGTACGGGACGGATTTTAAGTTCTATAGGGTGGGGGATTACTATCAGCGCTCTGATGGGGACGCTAGGTGTGAGTCTATAAAGATAGAGTTCGACCATGGGCTACATGCGGTTGTGACTTTCGCTGACGGCACCACAGAGAGACAATGGAATATAAATAAAATAATAGAAACAGAAGGTGGAGACAATAGTTTTAAATAGCATCTCGGAGATTACGAGTCTCCTGACGTGCCGCAATCAGATTTTAGTAAAGAGGGTATATGATAATCTCGAAGACACCACTCCCTCGGGGGTGATAAAAGCCGTAGACCCCTCTTTTAGGCCCAATATCCATGCTGACAGGATCTCGGAGGTTGTCCTTGTTCCCGATAGTCTTTACTATTATCCCGATATGTACAAGCATAAACATGCCACCGAATCTATAGACTGGGATACTACCATGGAACTTCGTGTGGGAGATATCGTCTGGCATACGTTCATGGAGCTCGCGGACACTTATAATATTGAGGTCCGCGATGAGGATGCTCTTTATAAACTTCTAAGGTATGAGGATTTTCATTTCGCCCAACGAGGGGAAGAATTGATTATGCTCAATGGGTATGTATTGTGTGAGGAGGTCTTAAAGGATCGTTTCAATGATTTCGATGTTTTGGATCAGGAGGTGGATATGCGCCTGGGGAAGATAGCTCTCTTAGGAAATCGTAATAGAGCGTATAGAATAAGGGGCGGGGCGAAAGATCTCGATGGGGATGATATTTTAGAGGTAGGGGATATCATCTTAAAAAGGCGCTCCGATATACATATAAGACTCGAGGAGGAAGTTCATGCGCGGTTTCCTCTCGAAAGGAAGATGTATTTTATTATCCAGAGGAGGGATATTCTCGCTGTAATAGACAAACATGTAGATGTAAAAGTATTATGAAAAAATTTAGATGGACAATATTTTTCCTGACAATATTAACTATCTCTGAAATGGCTGCACATTTTTTTAGTGATACTGGCATGGGAGGGTATAGTGGTAGTATGATTGTTCTTTGGGTTTTATACGGATTATATAAACTTGCTGATTAATGACTAAACTTATAACACTAATTATCGCCGAGCACAACGAGGGTGAGCAACTAAAAGATTCCCTCGAAAGTCTCTACGACACTTCGCCAAAGAAACTCTTTAACACTGTTGTCGTCAGTGACGGTTCCTGGGTGGAGCCTCATCTTATTAAGGGTGTTAGGCACATAAAGCACAAAGTCCGCAAAGGTGTGGGAGCGTCATTCGATACCGGAGCCCAACTCGTAGATACTCCGTTTATGGTAGTCATGGGTAGCGACATACGTTTCAAGGACAACAATTATTTGGAAGATATGATCACTGAGCTCGAAAAGGAGGAGAACGAGAAAGCCCTTATCTGCACCGCTAACTTGGCTATAAACTCCGAGAAGATGGACCTCAACGGGAGGCTCAATAAGCGCTATGGTTCGAGGATACTGATGTTCATGAAGGCGCAGGACCTCCCGCCAAAAGGTAGTCGCTATGCCCAACTAAAAGACGATAAGGCTGTAGCTAATTACAGAAATATCATCGAAGCACAGTGGCTCTCAAGGTTAGGTGAGGGCACATATGATATCCCTTGTGTTCTGGGAGCTTTCTATGGTGTACGCACCGCTTGGTATGAATATATTAAGGGCTTTCAAGGTCATCGCTATTGGGGGACCCTCGAACCGCTGATCTCTCTCAAAAGTTGGCTCGCCGGGGGGTCATGCAGGATAGCCTCGGATATTGAAACGGCGCATATCTTTAAGAGCAGGAGCTCTCACCATACCAGTCCGGTTGATCTTATTTACAATAAGCTCGTGGTGCCTTCTATTGTTTTCGACAAAAAGACAGCCAATAAGTTTGCGAGCTTTTTAGGCACTAATACTCATATTGTTGCCGCCCAGAAACTAATCGCCGTCGAAAAGCCGAGGATAAGTAAACTAAGCAGATACTTCTATGAGATAAGAAAGAGGGACTTAAATTGGTTCAGGGAGAAATTTCCCTTTAAGGATTATGATGTATTAAAATAAATAACTATGGGAGCAATTAAAGAATATTATCACGATGAAATAGAGAAGGGAATGAGAAGACATCCAATGCTGGAATTTTATATAAATGTTCTGAATGTGGGGAAACATGTAAAATTGAAGACGGGTTTTGTTCGGAAGATTGTTTTAATAATTATTATGACAAACAAGGTAATGAGGAAAACTAAAATAATAGAATTCATTATATTTTCTATAATGCTTATTGTTATATATATAATGACTTTTATTATAAGCTATCGTGAAGGCCAGAAAGATGCTCTCAATGGTAAATTCAAATATGAATTAAATATGGAAGATATCGACGTTAAGAGAATAAGATGAAAATAGTATTAGCTACATATTTCCATGAGAGATTCCCTATGTACCGAGTTCACGCGTTGGGAGTAAAGAGACTGAAAGAAGTCTTTGGAGTTATTCCCATGGTGGTATGTAGCAGTGAGGCCCCCTATGATAAATTCATCAAGGGATGCGGTTTTGATTATTATGAATATCCCAATCGCCCTCTGGGGACTAAAGCCAATTACACGGCGGGGGTGGCTAGGAATTACGACCCCGATTACGTTATCTTCTTAGACGGAGACGATATAATAAGCAATTCTCTCTTCCTTGAATATCACGAATACATGAAGAAGGGGTATGATTTTATCGGTGTGAAAGATATTTATTTCTACTCCCTCAATCCCAAGAGAATCAAATACGGGGTCTTTGGACATTGGGGCTATGAGTACCGTGGTCCCTCGGATAAAAATTTGGGTATGGCGAAATGTCTATCGCGTTCTATTTTAGAAAAAATAGACTGGAAACCCTTCAATGACAGGGTGAACTCCGGTCTCGATGGGACGATGAGAGCCAGACTATCTCCCCATAAGCCTAAGATTGCTAACATAAAAGTCAGGGAGAATAATCTTTTCTGTGTTGATGTAAAGACTGAGGGTAATCTCAATGGTATAGGCAACTTCGACCTCCTGGAGCTAGATCCCGATATGATGTATGACCACCTCCCGCATGAAGAAGTGGAGGCAATAAAATCTCTCAACACATGGTAACAGTAGCTCTTATCCCTTTCGAAAACAAAAAGCAATTTTTCAAAACCCTTAATCGTGTTCGGGAGGCCGAAGGGGATTTTAAGATAACGGTAATCAATAATAGCGTTGAGGATTATATGGTTTATCCCTGTACTTATCGTCATCACAAGAATAAATTCCAACTCGCCGGAGGCACCAATCAGGCTATAAAGCTCTGTGAGACAAAGTATTTCGTATATGTCTGCACAAATCACGTCTATTTTTACTCTAACGACTGGTTATCGCGCATGGTTCTTGAACTGGAGGCCAAGCCCAAGATAGCCCTCGCGGGGACCATTCTACCGTATAAGGGCAAGCCCCATGTTCAGGGAGGGTTGTTTATCGGGCGCACGGAGATACTCAAAGAAAATCTCTATCGCTATGATAAACCTTTTAGGTTCATGGATGTGTATATGTCGTGGAGGCTTATGGAGGCGGGGTATAAGCTAGGGACGATAAAGAGTATTTATTCTGTCATGAAAGGGTGGACCGCCGAAAATCATCAGAGGAATTTAAAGAAGTTAAGATACACTGCAGTGCATGGACATGGACTGGAAAATTTATAATTATGAAAATATTTTTATCAAGGTTTACTCCCGGAGCGACAGGGGATAAAGTTGGACTCAATAGGGGTGACAAAATAAAGTATCAATGTAATAATGGGGATGTAATAGATGCTATTATTGATAGTGAGAGGATGTCACATGGTATGTGTTCTAATTTAGGATATGAGTCTATATTGGTATCTAAAAATACAAGAGGTTTTTTGGATGGTAAAAAAATAATTTGGTGGGAAGGTAAAATGGAAACAATGACGGAATTGGAGAACGCTGCAAGTCTGCACGACCCACGTTACAGAAATAATTAATTATATTGAGACCACTAACAATTTTAACGGCATATAACGAGATCGACTATCTCCCTCTGAAGAAGCGGTGGTGTGAGGCTAATGGTCTTGACCTTTATGTTCTCGACAACTATTCCACCGACGGGACTTGGGAGTGGCTCCAGGACAACAAGGTCTGTAGCGAGCGCGTAGACACACGTAGGTCCTTTGACCTACCATTACTCCAAAAAGCAACGATGAGGTCCCTGCACCGCTTAAACCCGCCTTGGGTGGTCTATATTGGCGCTGATACGTTCTACGTCGCCGCCGAAAAGCTAAGTGATTATATTAAAGAGGTAGAAAAGAAAGGATACAATGTTATAAACTTCCCCTGCAATAATTTCTACAACACTGGGGAGCCTATGGAAACTTTCGATCCTGTCAATACTTATTTTCACTATTCGACTTTCAGGAAGGTGGATTTTATTTTCAAGTGGCATCCGAAGATAGAGATTCGTGCCGATGATATTTTTGGTAGACCGTTTAAGAAATACCATGCCAAGGACCTTGAGGCTTTTAATTACGGCAATGTCAAACCTACTAAAGATCGTTTAGAGACTCTGCGGCGCCGCCAAAAAGCCTGGAAAGGGGGAATGAACCGTGACTGGGGAAATCATTATCGAGAGGCTAAGAAGAAAGGTTGGATCTGGGACAAGAATTTTTTAAAGGATATCCGAGAAGACCCCAAGTGGAAGTATATTTTAAAACTACAAAATGATACTAAATGAAAAAATTTATATCATTTTCCGGTGGTATTGAAAGTTCTGCAATGTGCGTTTTATTTGGAGGAGGCGCTGATGCTATATTCTCTGACACCGGATGGGAACATAAAAATATTTATGATAGAATAGGATTGGTTGAGCAAAGGATATCTGAGTTACACGGTAGGGATTTTAAGGTAATAAAGGTTAAGAATCATAATGATGGAACATTATTGGAATATATAAAAAAATCAAAATTTTATCCATCCCCAATAGCAAGGTATTGTACAAGAATGTTTAAAATTGAACCTATTGATAATTTTCTGAATCAGTTCAGTGAAGTTGAAATAATGATAGGATTAAATTCGGACGAAACAGACAGGACGGGCAATCATGGGTTGGGTCTCAATGTTAAATATTCATATCCTTTAATTGACAATAACATTTCACGTTCTGCCTGTATTGATATTTTAAAGAAAGCAGATTTACTCCCCAATTTTCCTCCTTATATGCAACGGGGTGGGTGTGTTGGATGCTTTTATAAATCGAAAAAAGAATATTATGCCATGGCACTTTTGTCGCCAGATGAATTTAATCAGGTAGTTAGCATTGAAAAGGACATGCAGGACGAGAGGGGCAAATTCTATAGCATAAGACCAAATATAAAATCAATGGAGGAACTTGGGAAATTAGCACGGGATGGAATGTTTGAAGCAAAAGAAATGTACCAAGACTCACAACCCGAGACTCCATGTGGAGTATTTTGTAATAGATAAAACAGATGAAAACACTAAAATCATACAACGTGCAAGTTTGGGTCGGATTAAGAGAAGCTTATAATGATGAGAAAGTTCATACTATTGTAGAAGTTCGCAAAATATGTGATAAATATGTAAATGATGTTAAGGATTGCGTTACTATCACCCCAACCGAATACCGATATGTAAATGGGACCGAACCTGGTGTGATTATCGGTTGGATACAATATCCGAGATTCCCACGAAAGAGAAAAGAGATTTTACGTAGGGCGCTGGAGCTTGGGAGGATACTGATGCTCGAACTCGGGCAATTTAAAGTTACAGTGACAACACCGAATAAAAGTTATATGTTAGAAAATGATACGACAAGGCAGGATATCTAATTCTATCGGTGGCTTCCCATTTCTGAGACAATGGGGGATAGGACCATATACCGATCCTAATGAGCCCGCGGTCTTTGTAGGGTGCTACAATCCACCAGAAGATTTTAGGACTATCATGGATCATAAGTCTTTAGGAGTTCTTATCTGGGGGGGTACGGATTCGGACATGATCGCCGCCGAAAAGCTAAGAAAGCTCAAAAACAAACCCAACATCAAGCATATAGCCCAGAGTGGATTTATCGCTTTAGATCTTGTAAAAGCAGGGATATCCTACGAGAGAATACCTCTAACTACTGTACCGAAGATTATGAATCCCTCTCCTCTGGGAGATAGTGTATACTGCTATACCCCCCTTAAGGCAAACAAACCGAGATACAAATACTACGGGGGCCATTTTCTGGAGAAAGTCGTGGAGATGATGCCGGAGCAGAAATTTATTCTCACTACCCCAAAGCAGTATTCCAAAGAAAGGCTATTTGAATTATATAAGAAATGTTTTATCGGGTTAAGACTTACCGAGCATGACGGACTACCGCACACTGTTGTCGAACTCGGACTACGAGGGCGCAGGTGTGTTTTCAATGATGATGTCCCCGGGGCTATACCTTGGGATAATGCTAAAGATATTGTGGGGATTATCAAGAAAGAGAAGCGGCGTAATCCCGGGACGGGGAGGGTGGCCTTGAATATGCACGATTATATAGATGTGTCTTATGATTTTCTGAACGAAAACTACTGGTAATGAAATGGTTAGATAAAATATACTTTAAGTGGACCATAACAAAAGAATCTGGTGAAATAGAGGATTACGAGATATCCCTTAGGGAGTACATGGGAAAGAGGAAAAAAGATCAACTTATCGGAATATCTTTTACTGGATATAAATGGTCTGAACCTATTTTAGTAATTAAATAAACCGCCAAATAGCCTATGTACATCACTGAATCTTTGTGTTACGCGGATATTGAAAAAACAGGCTGTACTTTTATCCGTATGGTACTCAAGAACGTACTACTCGAAAAACCGTCGTACACCCTTAAGCATCGTGCGGGACCGTTTAAGAACCAGAAGCTCATGGTCAGTGTCCGTAATCCACTATCTCAGTATGTTTCCCTCTGGGCATCCGGAAAGGAGGAGCACGGCAGATTTTGGAAAGAGTTCCCCTGCAAGCAACTGTATTCCCATTTCCCTTCCTGGATGGAATATGTTCTCAAGAACTATCCTCATCTTATGACCCGTAGGATAAACAAGCAAGTTCCTAACTGGAAGAGGATAGACCTTGTTGTTCATCAGGAGAATCTCGTTGAGGATCTGACTACTGCTATTTGCGGGTTTCATGTCTATGATGGCTACGAAGAGTTCATCCGAGTCGCCGCCGAAAAACCCCATAACCCTTCTACTCACAGGGTTTGGAAAGAATATTACACTAAGGATATAGAGATAAGAGTTCGTAAATCAGAGAAGAAAATATTTGACCGTTTTGGATATTAGCATAATCATACCTGCAGACCGCGATAGAGGTTGGCTCAATGAGGCTATAGAGAGTGCCCTGAATCAGGACTTCTCTGGAACATTTGAAGTTATTCTCGCTGCCGACGGCAATTTAGAATTAAGGAAGTATGCCCAGAAGTACGGGATTAAGTTTGTTTTTGCCGAGAAGAAAAACCTTTCCAACATTCAAAATTGCGCATCGAGATTCGCGAATGGAGAATTCATCAAAGGACTTGCCGAAGACGACCTGTTATATCCCGATGCTTTGGCGAATCTTTACAAAGCTATCGGCGATCATGCTCTCGTCTACGCCCGGGCGCTGAACTTCGGTCAGGGTAAAGAGTTTAGCTACGTGCCGCCGAGTAGCATAGACCCCGTAAAACTCTGGAAAGGTAAGAGCAGCTTCATACATGGGGGGACAACAATGTTCCGCCGGGATGCTTTCTGGGATGTCGGAGGACGCGATGAGAAAATAAATTGTTGCGAGGATTACGATTTTTACTTAAATTTGCTTTCACATGGGTATACGTTCATTTATTGTGATGCTCTGGTTTACAAATATAGGCTCCATGGAGGGCAGAAGAGCAGGGCTCATATGAGGAACCGCCAAAAAGTAAAGGATTATTTATACGAGAAATACCGTAAAAGTATAAACAAATGAAAGCAACAAAAGAATGTATTATAATTTGTGCTTGTAGTTCCTACGACCATCAGGCGATTTTTTGGCATGACGAGGAATTTGGCGATGATCAACTTTATGTGTATTTTCATTTAACGACATACAAGGGATTCTTCAAAAGGCTCTGGGTTGGGATTCGTTATGCCTTTGGACATACAAGTAGATTTGGGGAGTGGGACCAATTTATTTTTGATAATGAGAGTGAGAAAACATTAAAGAATTATTTAGATGAGAAGTCTATTATTCGTTCCGGCACATAAAGATGGTCTCATAAGAAAAGCTTTCGAGACTGAGGCCGATGGTATTATTTTTGACCTTGAGGATTCCTGTCCCGCAAATAGCAGAGAGAAGGGTATAGATAATATCAACTATTATTCTGATCTCACACAGAAGAAGACCATAGTAAGAATAGGAAAACGTGTTCATGCGAAGATTGTCAGGGCGGATTACATCATGTACCCAAAAGCCGAAACTTTCGATTATCTGGATATCAATCCGTATCCTCCGGCGATACTCTTGGTGGAGACAGGACTCGGGGTGATGAATCTTTTTAATATGCTCCGGTCGTATAACAATAATATTGAGGGTATAGCGTTTGGTAACGAGGACTACTTCGCCGACACAGGATGTAGTGATTATTCTTTTCCCGAAGCCATGGTTGTTAATTGTGCGAAAGCGTACAATAAAATAGCTATAGATACTGTACATGTGGATGTACATAACTTGGATGATTTGGCGCTGAAGTGTAAAGACTCCGCGGATAAGGGGTTTGACGGGAGGCTCTGTATTCACCCTAAGGAAATTTCTGTGGTGAATGCTTTTTATACTCCTACTCTCAAAGAGTATGAACATGCTCTTAGGGTTATTGAACTTTACGATAAGGCGGAGTCCGAGGGTGATGGTGTGGCGATAATCGACGGGGTGTATGTTGCTCCCCCTATGGTCAGGAGGTCGAAGAAGATAATAACTAAATATGAAAAATATGAATAGAAAACTTGCTTCAGTTCAGACTATAAGATCTCTTGAGCCCATTGATGGTGCTGATAAGATCATAAAGGCAACAGTTCTCGGATGGGAATTGGTAGTGTTAAAAGATGAATTTACGGTAGGAGATAAGTGCGTGTACTGCGAAGTAGATAGCATTCTCCCTGATAAACCGGAATTTGAGTTTTTGCGGAGTAAGAAGTTTAGGATAAAAACTATAAGGCTCCGCGGGCAGGTCTCTCAGGGTATATGTTTTCCGCTTGGTATACTCCCAAAGTGCAAATACGGTGATGGGTCTTTAGATTATTATGAAGAGGGGGATGACGTAACCAAAGCTCTAGGAGTAAAGAAATATGACCCCCAGGCAGAAGCGGAGCAAAGAGAGATTGATAAACTGAACGAGATACACAAGAATCGCTTGAAAAAACACTTCATGAGATATCCGTGGTTTCGTAGGCTCATATTTAAACCTCAAAGACTGTCGCGCCCGGGCTTTATAAAGAAAACCGATGAGGACAGGATACAGTTATTCCCCAATATATGTAAAGACGAGAAGGGAACAGAGTTCTTTGCCACAGAGAAGCTTGACGGAACTAGCGCCTCCTATTTTATTGTCAAAAAGGGTTGGAGATACAGATATGGGGTGTGCTCCAGAAACTTCCAACTCACCAAAAAAGATAATGTATACCGGAGGGTGTCGGACAAATTCGGTATAGAGAAGATACTTAAGAGACTCATAAAAATGTATGGTGTAGATATAATATTTGTGCAGGGAGAGATAATTGGTCCCAAGGTACAAGGAAATAAATACAAGCTAGATGAATTAGCCTTCTACGTGTTTAATCTTAAAGTAGGACACGAATTGTTCACGGTCCCTTCAAAGATGCTTTCTGTACTAGGAGGAGAGTTTAATGTGGTTCCATTAGTCACTGACGAGTATATGCTTCCAGAAACAATCCCACAGGCTGTAGGAACGGCTGTAGGGAGATCTGTGCTTGCAGATGTACCCAGGGAGGGTCTCGTGATTAGAAACCCAGAGAAGCATATGAGTTTTAAAATTATCAATCCTAAGTTTTTACTTAAATACGACGAGTGAACCGCCAAATAGCATGATTATTCACAGAAACACAAAGACCATAACAGAATCAGACAACAACCTATTCTGTCTCCTGACGATGAACCCCCATCCTGTGCATCTGAATGTCGAATACGCCAAGAAAGCCCATCACGGGAAGATCCTTGTCGTGGGTACTCTGGTATTCTCTCTCGCCGTAGGTCTGACGGTTCTGGAGATAAGTTTTGATGCTATAGCCACTTTGGAATACAGCGATATTAAGCATGTCAAGCCCGTCTTTATCGGAGATACTATAAGGGTGGAGTCATATGTTAAGAGAGCCATAAGAGGGAATAAGGAGATATGGGATGTTGAGAGTACGGTATA
>SDBT01009942.1_pt1 | contig 15396 bp, 35 predicted proteins | sample 2277101 | NCBI WGS metagenome assembly SDBT01 (sample SAMN10404973, study PRJNA504765) | marine sediment metagenome | isolation source: marine sediment core GS10_PC15, 103 cmbsf | place: Arctic Ocean: Southern Knipovich Ridge | collected 2010 | reverse complement strand
TATGTACAGGGACTTAGGCGAAGATTACATTGATAAGATCGCTGACCCGGCTATACAGGAGACCTTAAAGAAGATTACCGCTCGATATCTAGCTGAGGATTTAATCTTAAAGAGGCCTGCTGTCAAAGCTGATATAACAGAGGACTTGAGGGCTAGGCTACTTGAGTGGGGTATTATTACAGAAACTGTTAGTATAACTAACTTCCAGTTCTCCCCGGTATTCTCACAGGCTATCGAGGCTAAGGTAGCAGCCCAGCAAGCTGTGTTTGAAGCTGAGAACAAGCTTGAAAGAGTCAAAGTTGAGGCTAAGCAAGCCGAGGAAGCTGCTATTGGTATGGCTAACGCGGCTATTGCAGAGTCGGAGGGTAAGGCGAGGGCTATAAGAATTGTAACTGAGGCTCAGGTGAAGGCTAACGAGGACATTACAGCTAGCTTAAATCCTGAAATTCTCCGTTACATTATGCTTGACAGGTTCGGTGACAACATAGCGATCTGGGTAGTCCCTGAAGGACAGGATTTAGTCCTCCCGGCGCCTAACCAGGGAGCGGTAACTATAGAGCCAGTCATAGAAATAACGGTACCCGCACCGGTACTAGCGCCCGAAGAAACTGAAGCTTTAGAAGAATAGCTACTAACAAGACCGAAACTAGTGGCTAGCCTTAATCTTGGGTTAGCCACTATTCCTAGAGTTATACTCTAGCTGATGATGGTCAAGAAGAAGACTAACAGAAGAAGGAGGGGAGGTATACCTCTAGGAGGGGGTTAAGTGATGGATGTAAGAAAAGACTATCTAGGTAAGTTTACTTCCTCTCCAGACTTCGAGGAGGGATTAAAAGTCTTACTTCTAGAGGTTGGTAATGCCTGCATAGAGGGCTCTAAGAAGCATGGAGATGCCTGGGCGTTCTCTGGATTGCCAATGTTGGTTTCTGACTGCTACAGGAAGGCTGGAAGGGCCTACAGGTATGTTATTAGAGACCAAAAGGGAAAAGGGGACTTGTAAGATGAGTTTTGGGACTTGGTAATTTATTCAGTCTACACTTTACTGTACCATCGCATGTTAGTAGATAAGTCAGGTAAGGAAGAAAAGTCTGGTGGAGCCTGATAATCTTATGCAAAGCAGGTGTGGAAGTTGATTAGAGAGGGGGAGAAGGATGGTTAGTCACTTCGTAGGTAGTATTCTGATAGGAGGGGGTATAGCCTTGGTTGCATTTCCATTCATTACAGGAAGAGACTTGTGGCAAGAGTTTCCTTTTGTTATTGCCGGAGTATTTATTACTCTGGCTGGTCTATTCTTCTGTAGTCTGGGGAGGGAGGAAAGAAATGGAACTTAGTACTATAGTTTTCCATATGAATTCACAGCCTAACTTTGGGAAGTTAAAGGAAAGGGGTTGGTGTCATCCTTTAGGACTGAGAGATGAACCTATGCTTAGGTCTTTGATTAAAGACTTTGGGGATTACCAAATTCAGATAGTACATCACTTCCCTACTAAGGAGTTCAGCTACACCGAGGCTTTCCTGCACTCAAAGCCAGAGAGATCTGCCATGATGAAGGGAGAAGGTAAAGGTATGCCTCTAGAGGTAGCTCTGGATTTGATAAGTAGGATATATAAGGAGGTAGAGTAATGGAAACTAAAGTAGTCAAGATAGAACACATAAAGCCAGGTTCGCTATGTCTGGACAATGGAAGGTTATGCGTTCTGGTAAAGATTGAGGATACTCCAGAGAGACTACCTAATACTCTCCTAGACCAAGCAGGTATGTTCAAACCTTTGGGATACTTTGTGGACCTAGCAGATCCAGGCTTAGAGTTTGTGCCTATAAGTTCCAGTACTTGGGATATTAAGCAGTTTCTTGAGTCTAGCAATCTAGACCACTGGGAGTTCAAGTCAGGCTGGAAGGTAAGAGTGTTTTCTAGAAACCTTGAGGTAGTGGAGTGGATTAACTTAGATACTGTTGAAGAGGTAGGGAGGTAGAGGAGTGGGCCATTGGACAATTGCTGAGGTAGCAAGCGCCTTGAGGACGCTGGGTGAGATCTCTGGGGTCTCACTGATTGGTTCACGCACTACCGGTAAGAAAGCTCCTAAGGATATAGACTTACTACTAACACTAAATATAAGTGGGGCTAGACTGGAGAAACTCAAGAGGAGGCTAAAGGGGGGCATAACTAGGGTACTAAGGAAGGCCTCTACTCCTTCACTGTATGACATATTTCTAATTACTACAGATGGTTCTGAGTGGCGTCTTAGACCTTGGGAAGATACTGAAACAGGTAAGCTAACTTGGGAATGGGAGTAAGAGATGGGTTGGATTAAGACTTTCTTTATTAGTGGGAAGACTACATTTGGGATTCTACCTGTAGGTTGCCCCAATTGCCATAAGTCTATTGAGTTAGGAGATAAGATATTCTCCTTTGGTTACTATAGGCATAAAGAGTGCCCTAAGTTGATTCTAGAGGTTAGAAAGACGCTTGGAATAGATGTCTTATTAGAAGAGGTAGGATAGTGGAAATTATATCTGGTAGACTCCAGTTTGGAGAAACCAAACAATCTATAAGAGGAAAAGTGGTAGAGGGGTCTGAAAGGACAGTAGGTCGCTACATAGTAGAGGAGTGGATTCTTCCTTGCCTGGAATTAAACCCCGAGACAAATTGTTTTGAGCCTAAGGAGGGGTCTTACTCTAGATGGGGAGCTACCGAATATTACCCAGGTGGAAGTAGAACTACCTATTTTGCTACATTAGCTGAAGCAGAGATCTTTGCTCTGACTCATCCATAAGGAGGCTAGAAAGTGGAAATTAGAACTGCAACAAAAGAAGATTTACTAAGGATTATGGAACTTGGGCGGGAATTTGGGCACTTAATGCTCTACCAAAAAGATGTAGAGATTATGGAGAAGTATCTTCCTAGGATTCTAGTTGCTGAAGAAACTGAGACAGTATACTTTGGCGGAAAGCCAGCTGAACTTAGTAATACCGTTAAGCGGGTAATAGGGTACTACCACTACATAGTTTCTGGTGACCCTGGATTTGAGGAGATGCTGAGGTGTTATAGGCAGTTTCCAGAAAGTCTGATAACTGAGGCAGTGACCTTTTTTACTCCTACTACGGAAGTAAAGCCTCAGTTGTGTATCTGTATGCAGGGAGCATCCCATAGGGAAGTATTTAGAGAATTTATACTTTATCTGCAAGTGAGATATCCAGAGATCTGGTGTTATTGTAGTATAAAGTCCCAGAGAGTAGAGACCTATAAAGCACTAGGCTTTTCTTTTAACCCAGAGGAGCAGTTTACTTTCTTTAATGTCAGTAAGGGGGATAAGTCCACTTACCAGTTAGGTAGATGGAAAAGATGAGTCCTGTTAGGTATGAAGACCGGATTGCACTGATGGTTAGGGGACTACCTAAGGGCTATGTTCCTAGGCACTTCAAGCTGGCAGCTGAAGTACTAGATAGATTGGCAAAGGAGTTGGATAGGCAAGGATTTAAGTTCCAGGAGGATACTTACTGGCCTTACCACTTACTTGTCGCTAGGTCTGAGACTAGGTATGCTAGCTTCTTCTGTGGGGGATTTAGACGGGTTATAGAAATCCAGGAATTAAAAAGAGATGGTACTGCTGATACCAGATTTAAGGAGGAGTCCTTCTCTACCCCCAAGGGTGCAGTTAATTACTTACAGAGGAAGAGTAAGGAAAGGTGAAAGATGGTAGATCTAGAACTGGTAGCGTGGGCATTACGGTCCATTTTCTTACACTTTTTCTTTGGGGTCTTATGGGCCTTGCCCTTGGTGGGGTTGGTGGTGTTGCACCCGACTTTGAGAAGGTTTTTAACGACTGGCAGTGGGGTTTCTATCACTTTCAAGGGTACTGGGTTGGGCTTGGTTTGCTTTTCGCTGGGCTGGCTATCGCATTTGTTGGTAGACAACTTGGGACTAGGGTTCTGAGAGGATGAAGAGGTACTATAAGAAGTAGATGGGGCTTGTTAGCCCAAGAATTATAGGAGAAAGAGATAATGGAGATTTGGAGACTACTTTTAGGTTTCTATGTAGGTGGTCTACCTATGGTTTGGGTATTCCTGGTAGTTAGGGATAATGCTTCAAATAACCACTCCTTATCAGATATGGCAGTTATCACTATATTCTGGCCTATCTTACTACCTATAGTTCTTGTATTTGAAAGGGGGTCATAATGGGATTACCTATAGATGGTATTAGATCTGGGTTAAGGGAGGAGGGTTTAGGTTGTGGACTTCCTATGTGTTTTATTGAGTTGGGATATACCGATGAGAAAATGGAAGTTGAGGGTATCTTAAGGGAAGTTCTAGGAAAATCTATCAAGAGGGGATGGGTCTGTATAAGAGGGATACCTGACCCCTTAGCCTGTGGAATAGGAACTCTGATTAGGGGCCTATCCCAGCTGCAGAGGTATGTCGAGGTCGAGACTGATGGTCTACATAGAGATCCTAGTTGGACTCATACTGTGGACCGCTGGATAGTAGACTACCAGCGTGAGTCGGCTTTCAACTACGGTGCTCTGAGGTCAAGTGACACTATCAGACTTGCAGCAGTTTCTCTTAGTGAAGCAGATCAGGCTTTAGGGGTCTGTAGAGAGCTTAACTGTGTAAAGTATATTAAGGCTCCGAAGGGGAGTAGGAAGAAATGGCTAGACTTAGTTTCTAACTTCGAGAGGGTAAGGCTATACTAACTACTGGAGGGGATAACTGATGGGGTTACTAGTAGAGATAGACAAGGTAATAGTTAAGGGTAGAGAGGGTGTTAAAGTAACCAGCAACGGTATCGCTTATTTTGTGGAATACCCCATCTCTACTGAAAGCCTAGCTAGCCAAATCATCTCCAAGATGCTAGAAGAGGTAGACAGTGCTGGGCTGACAGATGAGGAGATAGAAAAAGCTGAAATTAAAGGTGCTAAGGAATATAAACAGTTAGTAACTGACCTTAAAATTCCCTACAGTAGGGATGGTTTGGTTTTATGGATACAGAAATCTATAGCCAATGTCCAACTCCAAGCTATTAAAAAGGCTATTAAGGGGGAGAAATGACAGTTGTTCTTAAAGGGTGCCTCGGATGCGGTAATGACTTTCTGACTCTCTGGGACGGATGTTGCGAACAGTGCCAAAAGCCTAAATACTGGGGCGAGGAGGAGAACACAGCAGTGGGGCAAGAGAAATGAATTACCCTAAGGACTATAGGGCGATAACTTGGATTTGCCCTAGTTGTGGGTCTGAAAACTGGATAAGCAAAGAAGTATGCCCTGTTTGTGGTACTTTTGAGGGGAATACTAATGACTAAGCTAATGGCAGAGACACTCTATAGTATTAAAGAAAAGTATTGCAAATCTGTAGAAGAACTGAAAAAATGCAATGGTTTCACCATGTCAAGCTGCTCTTTTACTCCCGAGTGGACAAAGCAAAGGGAAAGGAATATGTTTAAGCCTGTAGGTAAAGAATTAAAGAGGTTCACTGTAGCCATTGAGATGGTGGTGAAGGATGACTAAGCCAATGGGTATTGAGAGGATAACTAAGGGCAACTGGAAAAGATTGTTATGTCTTTTTGTGGGACATGATAAGGAAATATCATTTGCCTACCCAAATACTTACTGGAGTTGCAGACGGTGTGGCCACAAGTATTTTAAGGAGGAGAAAGGTAAAGCATGGTAGACCTAGACAAATGTGACCCCAGCCAATCCCTCTCTAAGATACTGGAGGTAGTAGATAGTACTGAACTGACACCTGAGCAGCAATTTCACCTTCATTTTGATACCCCGTATAGTTGCAAGAGTGCCAGGATGGGTGCTTTTTTAAAAGGCGTAGATGGAGGCTCCAAAGCCATGAAGAAGGCTATTAAAAAGGCTATTGAGGGGGGGGAAATGAGACAATTAGGAATCCAGCCTAGCAACCTTTGCCCCATATGCAGAACGAGAAGTGGGGTAATCCAACCACGGAATAACGATTGGGAGCAGGGATGCCAGCCATATAGGGAATATAAATGCTCTACTTGCGGGAAAGTCTGGAGTAAGTCTAAACTGATAAAGGGAGAACACTAATGACTGAACCAGTGAGTATCGAGAGGATAAGGGAGGAGTGGGCTAAAAGGATATTTGCATGGGTTCACTCAACTGGAACTGATTGGAATAAGGTACCCGAGACTGTGAGGGTTGGCTACCGTAAACGGGCTAACCAACTCCTCTCCACTGTTGGGATACCAGAGAGGGAGTGCGAACGGTGCAAAGGTAGTGGTAGAGATATTTTTGAGTCCCATGTTGTAGGTGGTAGCTATGACATCAAATGTCCTGCCTGCAACGGCTTAGGTAGACTATCCCCTGAAACGGTAGAACAGGCCATAGGAGAAATAAGATGAAAGTTAGTAACATGATTTACCAAAGGATTGTCGGGATATTCCCCAAACTAAACAAAGATATGGTTGTGGCATTGGCTGATGAACTAGGCGGAAAAATCACCGAAGATGTGATGAAGGAAATGCACAACCATATCAACGAAATGCTTGCCCCAATAGGGTTGTGTTTGTATAGGCTCACGCCGACTAAAGGTGCGGATGATTACGGTTTGGCAGACAAAGACGGGGACTCTATTGATATTGAACTTATCCTAAAGCCTGCAATGGATAATTATTACAAGGTGGATGAGGGATGAAAAAGACATGTGATAAGTGTGGCGAGGGAATGTCCTGTGCCAAAGAGTGTTTTGAGACCACACTAGATGGTAGCGACCCCATAATTCGCCGATATGAAAAGCATGGAACGTACCTCTATCTTGGGTTGCGCTTTAACTTATGCGTGCGCAGCAAGGTGGACATGGGCTGGGAACGTAAATTGGAGTTATGCCCCAGATGTGCTAAAAATCTCATAGAACAGGCAATAAAGAAGGTGATGGGATGACTACCATTTGGCAATCCCTTAGCGTTTGGTTTGTAATATTAGTAGTAGCCTCACCGCTTGTAGTTGCTCTCTATTACTTGTGCAAAGCGGGTTCTGAGCTATGTCAGATTTGTGAGAAGATTATAAAGGAAACGTACTGAGGGAATAATCAGTGGCAAGACATTGAGTAGAACAGGCAATAAAGAAGGCGCAGCACGGGAAGGTGATGGAGGAATAATGCTAACTATAGATGATATACCGATAGATAGAGTGATAGAACTGAGGAAATACAAGCAACCACCAGTTGGCAACTATGCCTGTGTAACTCTTATTAGGGGTGATAGCTTTTATGCCAGGTGTGTTAGTGACAGCTTGCAGGAGTGGACTTCGGGATACCCTACTGTAAAGAATGTCCAGAGCATGTCTGATGAGGCAGTGAAATTTGAGGAGCAACTTGGCAGTAAGTTACTTTAATAGATAAGATTAAGGGGATAGAAATGAAACAGTTTCATTGTACTAAGTGTGGGAAAACCCAGGAAACTGAGGGGGGAGACGGACACATCCTCTATTCTGATGGTATCTGTGGTGACTGCAACCGTGTTGTGGACATTAAGGAGATAAGGGAGAAGGCAAGGCTGACTGATAAGGAAATATGCATTGACCTGTGTGACGGTATTAACGGTAAGTGCCAGAGTTACCCTCACAAGAGCCTCATTAAACAATGCGGAAGTTATCAAAAATATAGAAGGGCAGCCAATGCCCAAATCACCAAGTACAACAACACCGAGATAGTACCAGAGAGGGAGTGCTTTAATTGCATAGGCACTGGCAGGATAATAGAGCAGGGCGTTTTAAAGCAGGAAGAAGATTGCCACTACTGCAACGGTACGGGCAAACTCCCCTCCAAGACGATGGAGGAGGGGACCATAGAAATCCAGGAAAAATACAGGCGATAAGGGAGCCTTGGAATGGATAAGTATGCAGATTGGCTAAAGACCAAGTCCATCCCAGAAGAAATATCCATTGTAGAGCTTGAAGTACTAGGTAACTGACTAGGTATAAATGTAGACTTAATCAGAAGCAGACATTTAAGAGACCTCTTCGATGAGTTGGTGGTTGAGGTTAAAAAGAAAGGGATTATAGTTCAGTATAAGATTAAAGAGACAGGCCACAAAGAAGGTGAGTAAGTGGATAAGTACCACTGGACATACCAATGCTATAGATGCTTTGTTAAATCTGGCTATGGTTTCGCTGGGACGGAATCAGAGGCATACGATAAGGCTCCTACTTGTTGTGGTGGGGAACTAATGCACGCCATTAGGGGCAATACAGTCAGGCCAACAGTAGATGAGATTAGGGGGGTAAGGGATGGACAATAAAGGACTGGTAGAGACAGTAGCCAGTGAGATACTACAGGCTTTTTATCCCGATGGAGAGCTACCGCAGGACGGTTCGGAATTGATTCTACTTAATATGAAATGCTTTAGAGCAGCAAGAAAAGCTATCCCCATTATCTGGGCAAAGCTATTCAGAGACTTAGAGGCAAGAAGCTATTATTTAGAGGCTGACGAGGATGAGTTGGAGTCCTTTGATGTGAACCCTGGTGATAGAATTATTAGTAGACAGGCATGGGAAACACTCAAGAAGGTGAAGCATGATGAAACTACTGGGTAGAGAGGCTAAAAGATGCTAAGTGAAGCAGTTATTGCTGGAGCGGATAAACTTAGGAGGGAACCTTCTGGTAGGTTATCCCCTTACATGATATCTAGTTGCGCTTTAAGGACTTATAAGAATTGGAAGGGGAAGGGAGACCCTCCTACAGGAGTTCAGAGATTGAGGATGAATGATGGGCACTACCAGGAACAAGAGATGATGGATGACTTAGTCCGAGCGGGCTTTGAGATAACGGATAGGCAACTTCCTCTCCATATAGGTCCTATGCATGGACGTTTGGATGGACTTATTACTGTGGATAGTAAAATCTACTTACTAGAGTGTAAGGCTATGTCTCTAACTGGCTATACTAAGTTTAAACAAAGGGGATTTGAGGTGCAGCCTGGATTTAGAGTCCAGACTCAGTTGTATCTGGCAAGTGATGAACTCCGGAAGATAGGTGTGGATTCTGGATTTCTGTACTGTAAGCATAAGGATACCTGCAGTCCTTTTGACCTGTTCTTTGAGCGGGACCCAGAGTTCACCTCTGGGATTGAGAAACAGGTCCAATCTCTATTAGATGGAAAGGTTCCAATACCCTCTAGGTGTCCAGTATGTCCAGTCTGTCCTCACAGACTAGAGTGTTGGGGTGCGGAAGTTGTAGACTTTTCTGGGGTCCATACTGCATCGTTACCCGAAATGGTTGCCCAGTGGAAAACTGGAACTGCCCATAAGCAGATGGGAAAAGAACTAGTAGATGAGTCAAGGGCAGCATTTAAGGCTGAACTGGGGGATAAGGATGTTATCTTTATTGATGACCTAAAAGTCCTGAAGATCTTCCCAGTTAGAGGTGGAATTTCAGAGACTAAATTTGTAGAGAAATATGGGGCTGCTGCTCTTGCAGGGGTTTGGGAGGAAAAGAGAATAGAGCAGATGCGGGTTCAGGAGGTTGAGTTATGAATCCAATTATAGTGGTGGTTCTAGGGATACTTGCGCTGGGGGTAGTAATTGCTACTGCTATCAGATTCTGGAGGAAAAGAAAGTGAGAGTGAAGGTTTGTAAGAGTTTCAGCTTTGATGCAGCCCACTACCTTCCTAATTACGAAGGCAAGTGCAAAAACCTGCATGGGCATACTTGGAAGTTGGAGGTTGAAGTCTCTGGTCTAGTAGATCAAGCCACTGGAATGGTAATCGACTTTGTCCAACTAAAGAAGGCAGTCAATCGAGAAGTAATTAGTCTACTGGACCATGTGCTACTGAATGACAGGGTAGGTAATCCTACCTGTGAGAACCTATTAGACTGGATCTGGAAGGCTCTGTATCCTCGATCCCTCCATGAAGGTGGGGTTAAGCTAGAGAGATTAAGATTATGGGAGACTCCAGACAGTTTTGCGGAGATTACAAGGGAGGAAAATGAGTAAGATACTACCTAAGTTTAGTTCCAATGCTCACACAGTCCTGTGTAAGAGGTACCTGAGGAAAGGTCCGGAGTACTCGAAGTGTGAGTACTGTGGGGAGATCCATGAGACTCCTGAAAATATGCTGGAGAGGATTTCCTACGACAGAGAGGATTACTATAACTTGTTAGCAAGTCTAGACTTTCTACCTAATTCTCCTACTCTATTTAATGCTGGATCTGACAGTCCTGGAACCAGCTCTGGATGTTTCAAGTTTGATGTAGGGGATAGTATGGTGGATATTCTGGAGGTTGCAAGGAAGTCAGGACTAGTCCAAAAGTGGGGGGGAGGAGTAGGCTATTGCTTGAGTTCCCTAAGACGAAAGGATGCCTTTATTAGATCTACCCAAGGCAGGGCCTGTGGACCTGTTTCTGTAATTCGTTTCTACCACTCACTTGCCCTTCTGATCACTCAAGGAGGGAGGAGAGAGGGGGCTCAAATGGGTATTCTCCACTGCGACCACCCTGACATAGAGGAGTTTATTGATTGTAAGAAAGATGACCCTCAGTCACTGAGTACCTTCAATATCTCAGTAGCCTGTACTGATGAGTTTATGGGAAAGGCTTCCCAAGAGAGTACTCCCCAATGGACTCTTCTATGGAAGATGGCAGAGAATGCCTATAGGGTAGGGGACCCTGGAATCTTCTTTATTGATACTGCAGAAAGGTCAAATCCTACTCCCTACTTAGGGAAACTTACTGGGACCAACCCTTGTGGAGAAGTCCCTCTACTCGATAATGAACCTTGTAACTTAGGGTCTATAAATTTGTCCCATTTTGTCCTCGATGGTAAGGTGGATTGGGAAAGACTAGGAGGAGTAGTACCCTTATGTGTTGACTATCTAGACGAGACCCTATCTAGGAGCTCCTTCCCGGATCCTATTATAAGTGAAGCAGCCCTAAAGACTAGGAAGATAGGTTTGGGGATAATGGGTTGGGCTGACATGCTAGCACAGGTAGGCATCCCCTATGACTCCCAGGAAGCTCTGGACTTAGCTTCTGAAGTGATGGGTTTGGTACAGGCTAAAGCGACTGCTAGGAGTCTGGAATTGGGTATGGAATTTGGTGGCTATCCAGCAGCTATCGAGAGGGATCTTACACCTCCTAGTGGAATTGCGAGGAATGCTACTGTAACCTGTATAGCCCCTACGGGGTCTATATCAGTCCTCGCAGATTGCTCCCCTGGGATCGAGCCTTACTTCTCGTTGGAATATACTAGATATATGGGGGATAGAACTCCCCTGCACTTTAAAGTACCTTTACAGGAAGGGTCCTCCAAACTACTGCCTAGAACAGCTTTGGAGGTAGACTGGATTTGGCATCTTAGACATCAGGCAGCCTTCCAAGAGCATACTGACCTGGCAGTGTCAAAGACAGTAAATGTACCCAGTGATACTACTACTGAGACTATTAGAGAGATGTTCCTAACTGCTTGGGAGTTAAAGTGTAAAGGTGTTACGGTCTATAGGGAGGGATGTAGGGATATCCAGGCAGTGGATTACCTTACCTCCAAGGAAGCCTTCCCGGAGAGTGACTACAGTGCTCTGGTGCATAGATTCAAGATAGGGGATATGAAGGTATATCTGCACTGGGGATTGCTAGAGGAGGGCAAACCAGGGGAGATTTTCATTACAGCTTCTAAACAAGGAAGTACTACAGATGGCCTGTTAGATGCGATAGCAATTCTAATTTCAATATCCCTCCAGAGTGGGGTTCCTTTAGAGGAGATAGTCCATAAGATGAGGGGTAGAAGGTTTGAGCCTGCAGGGCTAACTAGTAATCCCGAGATTCCTACTGCTTCCTCCATTCTGGACTACATTGCTAGATATGCCCAAAGAAAATTTCTGGGAACTCCTTCAGACTACAACTCTGGGATGCACTGTCCTGACTGTGGAGCATCAGTGATAAGTCAGGAAGGATGCCTAGTATGTTCTGAGAACTGTGGGTGGAGCAGATGCTAGTAGGAAGAATAATGAACTGGAAAGATCTTAAGAAGAGGATTAGGGAGGCTGAACTAGAGGGTAGACCTTAGAAGGAGCTGAGAGATGGATCCTCTGATGGGTCTATTACCTATCTTCTTATAGTAGCAGCAATTATTTTGGTAGTACTAATCAACCTAATTCCTTTATGGTTAGGGGCTGAATAACGGAATCTCTGTATTCCAAGTGTAGGTATGGGATACTAGGAAGTAGCAGTATAAGGAGGTATTAGAGTGGAAGAGGATCTAAAGTTCGGAAAGCTAGAGTTGGGCCTTTGGATTGGATGGATTGCTCTTGCTGGTATTGGTGTAGTATTTCTTACCTGGGAGACATTTAAGATTTCCTGGATGGTAGGAACGGGCTTTATCTTTTTGCTAATTATTGGTTTTATTATTAGAATGAATTGGAAAGAGTAGATACTAGGGTGGCTAAAGCGTAATAGAGTTTGGAGTCTTATGTATATCTTTGTTAGGAGGCAAGACTAATGGACTTTGGAAAGATGGACTGGTCACTGATTGCAGTGGTTTTAGGAGGTGTTTTCTTCCTGGTTTCTGTAATAGCGACAGCTTGGAAATGGTATCGCAGATTACTATCTCGTGGAGAAGGGGAGCCCCTGCAGGACAGACTAGATAAGATTGCAAGGGAGGATTAATGGAATTTCTACATACTAAATGTGGTGGAGAAATTGATACCAAAACCAGAACCTGCCGAAGGTGTAAAAAGCATTGGAATTGGTTTTCCTTTAGGCTTACTTTAACAGAGATTAGACCTGTCCCTGCAGCACTTGCAAAAAAGAAACCTAGGGCCTTGAGAATAAAACCTGGAACTACTACACATGCTAAGTGGGGTGATAGGATTCCAGGTGTTGGATCAGTTGCAAGTCGTCTTCCAGCCTGGCCTAGATGGGCCAGGATTTTAGTAACTCTAGTACTCGTAGTAATAGTAGTTATAGTAGTGATAGTCTTGGTAGGCAGATAGAAAGGAGGTGATGCCTGTATAAAAGAATAACTGAATATTACTGTACCTTAACAAAAGAATATGGTTCCATCCTCTCAGGGAGCGGTGAGTAAATAAAAAAGAGAGGAATAAACGATGTTAAAAAGAAAATGGCATGGCATACCATTAGCCCTAGTGTCAGCGGTGCTGGTATTAGTTCTGATTGCTAGTGGTGTCCTTGCCGCGTACAACTTCACTGGGATGGACGTTGACATTGCGGTTGACGAGCCCCTGCAGGTTCAATATAACCTGATGTGGTTTGTCCACGACAACGAAAATCCCGAAGGAAGGTGGGATAACAGTGGTTGGCACGATACCGCACCAGGAGAAGCAATTACAGCATCCTTCTCAGCTGGTGATGAAACATATCTGTTCCTTCGGATGAACAATCGAGCCAACAGTGGGCTGACAGTCAACACAGTAATCGATGGGAATGTTGGTAAGTTTACCTTCGGCACGTTCCCAACAGGTCTGGCAGTCCCAGCATCAACTGGTCACGACTTCCACGGCAGCACCGTATCTGATAAAGATGCTGCCGAGTGGACACAGGGCGACCCCTATGGTGTGGTCCCCTCTGGTGGTATTCTCATAAAAGTCAAGGGGGATACCCCTGCACCAGCTACCTATAGCCTGACTTTCGAGTTCACCAGAGAATAAACCCGGCGCCTGTACCTAAGCAACCAAAAGCTAATGCTCACCGCTCCCCTAGAGGGTGGAACCGAAAGGAGAGAACTATGAAAAGGATTTTAATTGCATTAGTCCTTTGTCTCCTACTAATACCATCAGCAGCCAGTGCTGAAGGTGTTGACGTGGTAGGCGAAACTGGCGATGGTGTATGGGTAGGTGACAGCTGGAAAGTAGAACTCTATCCTGGTGAAAGTGGCAATACCATAATTGCTCTCCGCAATTCATCTGGTAGCTCGCTTGAAACATGGGTAACAATAATACCTGACTCACTTGATAATGGCAATGTTACCTTTGAATTAGACGAGGACAACTTCATTATGCCTGCAGGAAGCAACGCTGATGTTACCTTAACTGCTAAAGCAAGTGGTAGTTCAACACCAGGTTCCTATACCGCTGAACTTGAAATTAAGTCTGAAGTACCACCAGCACCTATTGCAGGAGCTACAGGCGGAAGTGCTCCCCTCTACTCCGTCAGGACTAGCCTCTTTGGGGTAGAAAAGACCTATTACACTGAACGTGATGGGGACATACGGAGAACGATAAAGGGCACTTCACAGGATGGAAACTTGACCTTAAATATTCCCAAGTATACCACAGCTCTAGATGACTATGGCAGACGACTCAGAACTCTGGAAGTCACAATCGATGAAACTCCACCTGACCCTCCAGAGGACTCAAACATCATCGGATTGCCTTACAACTTCGGTCCTGCTGGAGCTACCTTTGACCCATTTATGACTCTTACTTGGACTTATAGCCCCGATAATTTACCTGAAGGGGTTGCTGAGGAAGACTTGATATTAGCCTACTATATAGATGGAGAGTGGATTGAGCTAGAGTGCGTGGTTGATGTTGAGAGCAATACTGTTACAGCTTCTGTCAAACACTTCACTACCTTTGCCCTTATAGGTACTGTAGTTCTTGTAGTAGAATCAGTTATATCTGAGGAGCCTGTAGTTGAGGAGCCTGAACCAATACCAGTACTTGCACTAGCTCCAACATCCCTGGCGCCAGTTCCAGGACCAGTACCTATTCCAGCACCAGCAGTAACACCCCCTGCGCCAGTAGACCCTGGTATCGTATGGAACACCCTCCCTTCCCCAGAAGTTCCTGAGTCTGAGCCGGAGACACCAGTACCTTGGGGATTAGTTGGGGGGTTGTTAGCTGGAGGATTACTAGTTGGGGGATTAGGGTTCTGGCTGTGGAGAAGACTAGCCAGTAGGGGATAGTTTTGGTAATTAGAAAGGAGGAGTCAAGTGGTACTGCAAGTTAAAGAGATATTTTATAGCCTTCAGGGTGAGGGTATTTACCAAGGGGTTCCAATGGTATTTATCCGACTAGCTGGATGTAACCTTCCACAGCATTGCTTTTACTGTGATACTCCGTATGCCTGGACTGCAAATAAAAGTACTAAGACGACTGTTGAAGCAGTACTCGCCAAGGTAATTGAGCTAAGTAGCCCCCGCGGGGGCTGGGTTTGTATCACTGGAGGAGAACCCTTAGCTCAGGAAGACGGACTACACAAGCTAGTTGAAAGGTTGAAAGACTACGGTTACAGGTTGGAAATTGAAACAAACGGAAGTATTAGGAAGCCTTCCTGGTGGACTTTAGTAGATAGCTGGGTTGCTGATGTTAAGTGTCCTAGTAGCGGAGTCTGCGGGACTTCTCTAGTAGATGACTGGTTTGGTACAAGAGGGACTGACCAAGTCAAATTTGTAGTAGGTACCCAAGAAGATCTAGAC
>SDBT01009941.1_pt1 | contig 15396 bp, 18 predicted proteins | sample 2277101 | NCBI WGS metagenome assembly SDBT01 (sample SAMN10404973, study PRJNA504765) | marine sediment metagenome | isolation source: marine sediment core GS10_PC15, 103 cmbsf | place: Arctic Ocean: Southern Knipovich Ridge | collected 2010 | reverse complement strand
GAGTCGGGATCATCCATAAGCAAAAATAACACCGTATTGTGCTTTGGTGGGAAATAGTAATAGTAACTGGCTAGTATCTTATTCTTTAGGCATTCCCAGTAATGTACAAAGGTAGACATTAGTATTAATCAATATTTTTGCAAGTTACTCTGCGTATGTTTTCTCCTCCACGGTCCGCTTAAAACAAAAAATCTATTATTTAATCAATGATACTATTCCTAGTAGAAAAGGGTATATCTCATGTAATGACGGACTATCTAAGCCATGTAAAACGATACCTCCGAGAACGTTTCGAGGTGGCTTCGGATATCACCGTATACTCCCAAGTGACAGATATTCCAGAAAAATATACTATTATCATCTTTGTACAACGTATTAATCCACGCATCATGGCAAAAATATCGCCAAAGCCTGTGCAAAAAATAACACCCCAAAGAACTAATAGGCCTACAAGAAATCCACCGACCGCATTTAGAAGCCAAGGGAAAAGGCTACATGTGGCTAAAACCCCGCCACAACCCTCTTCGCCTCCTCCACAGACCACTCCGAGCCCCCCGTTGAAACCTCCCAAAAAATACAAGATTTTCCTATTAAATACCGAACAAGCCACTGTACCCCGTTACGTAAAAAGAACCATATCGGATGTTCATCACTACAAGGTTCCGGTGATCGATTACTCATTAGAAAACATATCCCTACTGCGTAAGAGATTGCCAGGTACTGTTTTTATTCATCTCCCCTTTCCCTTTCGACCACGCGAAGCGATCCCAAAGAGTAAAGACGTTGTGTCACTCATATCCTCACAGTATCGAAGACAGGTTTGTAAATCCGTGAAAATGCCGATAGCCAACTTTTGTGGCAAGTGGGGTGCTCCCAGAGATCAGTTGATTAGTAGTAGCAAGATTTTATTGAATATCCACCACCACCCACAAGACTATCGTATATTCGAGTCGATCCGTTGCTATCATGCTCTAGAAATGAGGACGCTAGTTATATCCGAACCCAGCGTTGACAAATCACAGATTTTACTCAAGGACTATATCATATTCGTTAATAACAAAGATATGAATGCAAGAATAAAAGATGTTCTAGACAATTATCAGGTATACTATGACCAAGTTTTTAGTGATGCTAGAGTGGAGGAGATAGAGAAGCGCTTTGAGGAGACATACCGAGCGAGTATCGATAAAATTATGAATCTTGCATTTAATTATTGAGTAGATATAATGGGGTTATTATATATACATGTTCCGAAATGTGGTGGGACATATATATTTAACCGAATAAAAAGGACACCAGTAAACTCAGTTGGACATCACCGTGCCTGTCTTCAAAATCGTAACAAAATAAACTTTTTCGCATCGGTCCGTTCTCCTTATACTTGGTACGGTTCACTATATCATTATTGGAAAAAACGATATCGGACTAAAAATAAAAAAATATTCAATCCTATAACAAAAGTATCCCAATACCCCTATCACGAATTTTTAGACATTATGCTGCACAGAGAGAAATTTGCAGAGTTTCTACGCCAAAACAATATTAGCACAAAAACTTTTACTAATCTCCCAAATATGGCTAAATGGCAATGTGGCTATCCAAATATTAATCTGGATATTGGTTTCTACACGTATAGCATTCTATATTTCTTATATAAAAACGTGGTCTTTAGTATGTCCATAAACGAGATCCTAGCAAAAAATAGTGAGCTGCTACTTATTAAGCACATTCTAAAACAAGAGAACTTGAAAAAAGATTTTGAAGAGTTATTGAACAAGTACAAGATTCGTAAAGCGCGAGATATACCCAAAATCAACAAGTCAGGTAATAATGTAACCGAAGAGAACACCCCAAGTAAAGCTTTGATACATGAAAAGGATGTATTTGTATTCAAAGTTTTTTACTAGAACATTGTGAAAAGGATTATCATACATTCGAGTCAATTCGTTGCTATCACGCTCTAGAGATGAAAACGTTGGTTATATCACAGCTTAGCGCCAAACCGTGTGAACACTATCCACCATTACCAAATGCTATACGTCAGAAATTACATCTTCACTTTGAACCCAAGAATCAAGCTCTCTACAATTTAATAGGAAACAATATTGGTTGGTCTTAATATTTCAATGATTAAGAAAAATTAGGACTATTTACATTTCTACCCCAGTGAGCAGTACGTGTAGCTTTAGAGGAGTAGTACTGTTGGTCATCCGTCATATTCTTCGGATCAATATACCAATCTAAATGCCTAGCCGCATATGGTGAATAACAACGTATACCGGAACGCGGGAACCCCTTTTTGTTACTCCTATGAATAAGCTGGAACGTTGTATCAATTGGAGCTCGTTGAATACGAATGGGCTTTCCTTTCCAGCGTAATACTGTCGATTTCTTTCCCCAAAATTGTTGAGTATGTAACTTTATTGCTAGTTTTTTCTTTGGGTAATAATCAGGTATATCATCAATACGAAGCATAGGTCCGACTACTAGACCTTTCCCGTATTTGTTGAGTAGCCAAACATAAAGCTCTAAAATATCACTGTTAACATTATCCAGCTCGATATCTGGATCAGTAATAACATAGTATTCACATTTGGGATGTCTGGACAAATAATTGTTCACACTTTGCATAATACTATGATGATCATTCTTTTCGCTTCTATAAACTGTATAGCCATTGTTCTTCATCTCTTGGAGATATTGGAGACACATGGGAAATGTAGAAGCAACGTCATGAAAAATAATTTCTATAGGAGAAGTTATCTGATTTTCGAAAGATGCCACACTCTTCTTTAATACCTCTAAGCGATCATGTACTATAATAAATATAGGTATTGTCATTAATAGATGTATGGGTATTTTTTCTAAGTTGTAAGAATTTCAGAGAGTGTTTTGCCAAAAGGACATGTTTCAATCAATTTGTCAATATCAACCATGTCTGTAGGTTGAGGAAACATTAAAATAAGATTATACAACTGCTCAGCGTTCTGTGGTAATATTTTCCAAGAATATGGTTCTGCACGAATTTTGCGAGATAAATAATAATCTGTGTACTTTAGTTTACCACCACCGATAGTCCACCTTGCGTATGGACTTGCAGTCATCCATGCACTAGGGATATTGTATGCGTGGGAGACGATAATCCCATGTAATGAACTGCTTATTGTAACGTCACAAGCGATTATATCATCACATACCGTTTCTACTGGTCTATTAATGTCTATAACTAAAATACCGTGTATGTTTGAAAATTTTTTAAAGATATAATCATGATCTGCGTAGTGTGGTATTATACCGACACGATAATGTCTTTTCTGAGAGTTTGGAGTGTAAAATCTTGGTAATATTAAGCCAGGATCGCCATAGACAGTCGGACAGCTAATACCATTAGCTATAAGGGCCTGTCTCGTTATGGGACCACGTACTGCGAGGACTTTTAGAGGTTTTTGTAATTTTAAAGAACGATGCATTGTACCGGTTCCCCAAATAATAGCATTTTTATTACAAAATCCTAGAATACTCCCGCATGATAAGAAAAAGGCTTCCCCAGATAGAGGCTTTATCCTCTTGGGCTTTTTTCCTGTCATTTTCTCAAAAAGGTATGGGGAGATCCAATCACCCATATTATTAGGAGCTTTACATATATACCAGTACAAATTTTGTATCATTATTATACTAGGTGATAATTTTTAAATATTTCTCAATACGTTTAATAGCTGTATGATCATGAAATGAATGACATGGTTTGGGTTTTTTGCTGATAATACCTCCACAGCTCCAATCATTACCTTTTGAAGACCACCCATAGTCAACAAGATAGAGTTTACCATTGTAAACTAACACTTCTCCTTTTTTAATATCGTTGTGCTTAATATCTTCTTTTTCTAAATCATTTAAAATTTTTTCTAGTTGAGCTACCCAGTCTTGCGGAGCATTACTTTTTGTAATGGGATTACCAACATAACTCATATGAATAGTTTTCTTCTCAGGATCTGATGATAATAATTTTGGGCACCAATCATATCCTTTTTCATTCAAGTATTTTAACCAATATACCTCACGTTCGAACACATTATAAGAGTGATAGGCAATAATATACTTTATCACTATACCCTTTTGCATGTCAATGGTAATCTTTGATGTTTGTCCGCGTGCTAACATTAAATAATATATATATATTATTTAAGGTCAATGATTTACAAAAACAGAAAACGTACTGGTAGTAATGGTACTCAGAGTGAAGCTCCCCGAGTTAGATGTACTAATAGTAAATGTATCGTCACAGGCTATCAGAATTTTACGATAACAAAGCATGGAATTACAGTTAATAAGGGATATAAATCGAAATTTAATTATATAAAAACTTTTTTATTACAGCATACAAAGGATTGTTCTAGTGTTACAGACGTTGGTGCATCCAGTGGTTTAGTATCTTTTATGGCAGCACAAGTCGGATATTCAACTGTATACGCTCTAGATCATGATATCGAATGTATAAACATTATAAAAGAAATAAAAGATCATCTGGACATTTCTGTGACCCCAAAGGTTTATTCTTTTGGAAATGATAATCCCGCCTCAGATATTGTCATAGTGGGAGCACTAATTCATTGGATATACTCTTGTACAGCATTATACGGAAAATTTGATGAAATTACAAACTATCTCTACAGTTTAACAAAAAAATATCTATTGATTGAATGGGTAAATCCTACTGATCCTGCTATACATACTTTCCATCATACGTCATTTAATTCACATATTATAAAAGAAGCATATACTAGAAATAATTTCTTGACAAGTCTAGGAAAAAGTTTTTCTCAAGTTGTCAAGGTCCACGCTGTGAATAGTACACGAGAATTATTTTTATGTACCATTTAGAAATCTGATTTGAGATTTAAAAGTTTTTTACAAGTAATATAAATGAGTCAAGGGATACAATTTGCAGTAGTGGGTGCAACATATCATCGTAAGAACGGGGAGACGGCTATGTTTCTACGGAGAGTGTTCCGATTCTTACAAAAACAAACCTACCAAAATTTCAAGCTATTTCTAATAGGAGATGACTATATCCCCGAGATAGAATTTAATGATTTATGCGCTACATTTCCTGAGAAAAAGATATATTATAAAAATTACAAGGGGATATCGTACAGAAAAGGTGTGTTTCGGAAAACAATTAATACTTGGACGTGCGGCGGCGCTCAGGCAAAATACATTGGTATTAAAAAAGCAATAGAAGAAGGGTACAAGTATTATTTACATTTAGATGATGATGATATATGGTATGCTAATCATATACAAGAGCATTACGATTCTATAAAGAAATACCCAGAGGTAGATTTCCAATTTACTATTGCTAAATATGTCGATGATCAATTACCACTAAAAATAGAAAAATGCCTCCCCACTGGTTATAATAATCTAATACCTCGACCACACAATGTGGTACACTCAAGTTGGTGTATAAATTTACATACTATGGGACCACGTCTACTAGAATTTTTTGAAACGAGAATGAAAACTATTGATGATATACGTCATAAAAAGAAACCTGAGACCGTATTAGGTCCTATGGACGCAAAAACGTTGATAATTATAAGAGATAATGTCGTGCGTGGGATCTGGAAGTGTGTCTTTATCCCAAAAGTCACCTGCTGTAAGCCTACAGAAAGTAACGTACCGAGATGATAGTATTACACTTTAGCGAAGCCGGAACGTAGGCAACTCAGGAAACGCGGATCGTTTCCCTTCGTGGCGGTCCAAAACGTCACCACATGAAGAATTTTATACGGTAAAGTAATAATATTACACGTAATACCAGCAATTCTTGACGGTAGAAATAGCAAAACCTCGATTAGTAGCATGTTCTTGCACCGCTCGCTGTACTTCCTTCCACCTCCAATCATCACCGCATATCTTGGCGGTCGGGAATAGCTTTGCTATTAATGTTAATTCTTTTTTAACTGATTCGTACTCATGACCAGCATCTATATATATGAGATCAGGTTTTAAATCTAGGTCGTGAATCTTTTGTAGCCCAGCTAGAGTATCGGATCGGATTGGAAGTACTCGTTGAGCGTACTCCCACATGTTTACTAGAAAGGTTTCATACAATGGGTGCTGATCAATAAAAGGTACGCGGTTTTTGTAATTCTTTCCCCTACCGGACCACATTTCCTTTATAAAGTTGTTATCCCATCTATCTACACAAATTAAAAGGGATTCCGGGGGTATTTTTTCAGCTATCCATTTTGCAGACATCCCATACCAACTTCCAAGCTCTACCACAATTTTTGGTGAATATTGACGCAATAGTTTGGTTAATACCGCGTCGTTCCCTTTCCCTTGGCAGAACCACCCATGCATAAAAGGAACAACCGCTGGTTTCTCCTTTGGCCAGTAGCTTTGAATATCTGTGAGGGGTTTCATGGTGAGCTGGACACTTTTACAGAATATGTCTTGAGATGACAAACGTACAGCCACCGGTCGTTGCGGTTCTTGCTGGGGAGGCTCGGCGTCCATTTCTTGCACAGTTCTTTTCAAATTATGATAAAAAGATTTCACCACATTATTTGTTATAGTGTTCATGTTCCACTTTACAAACCGTGCCACTAGTTTTTTGATATTTGGATCCTCCGAAAAACTATTGTCATGACAATAGTCGACTAATTCGTTAGTTCTAGGTACATATTCCGGTCCGCAACCGTAAATCCATTTAAAGCCGTCTCGCCTAATCCTTCTCCTTACAAAATTATATGTATCCTGTACAGCATAATGAGCTACACAAGGCGGTAACTGCGATGGGTTGTCATTTATTTTTTTCTCTATATCACCAATATTCTTAACCACGCTCCGCGACTTTAGATCCCAATGATGCACACTAGTCTTACCTTTTATACTACATACTTTGCCTATGGCTTTACCTGTACGATTCAAATAATCATGTGATTTTGTAAATATATCCAGGCATCCGTCTTCTATACGTTTCTTGTACCCATTATTACCATACATTAAAAAATGGAGTTTTATCATATCAAATGGTTGATAAGCATTAATTAGTCCTTGGACCGTGAGATGATCTCCTGGGTATAAATACTCGTCCATATCGAGATCTAAAGCGTAATCGAACGTGCGTATCTCTTGTAAAAATAAAAAGTGTTTTCTTTTTTTACTGGTAACGACACCCGGTCTCAGAACTTTACATTGATCGTTACTGAAACGTGGGTATACGATAGATGATACCGGTGTAGTGGATAGATCATCAAAAATAATAACCTGATCAAATCCTACAGCCAAGTGATAGTCTACCCACTCCAATACATTCTGTTCGTCTTTACATCGTGTGGTTACACAACATTTCATTTATATATATAAATGAAATTTTTTTCGGAATGAAAACTAACGACAATGTAATATTTCATATGTAATACCAACAATTATTGTTGGTACTAATTGTTAACTTTTGCTTTGCTGCATGTTCTCGGACCGCGCGCTCTACTCCCTTCCACTTCCAATCATCCCCACATATCTTGACGTCTGGGAACAGCTTTGCTATCAATGTTAATTCTTTTTTAACTGATTGGTATTCATGACCAGCATCTATATATATTAGATCAGGTTTTAAACCGAACTCGTGAATCTTTTGCAAGCCAATAAGAGTATCGGATCGGATTGGAAGTACTCGTTGAGCGTACTCCCACATGTTTACTAGAAAGGTTTCGTACAATGGATGTTGGTCAATAAAAGGCGCAAGTTTTTTCCAGCTCATACCCCTACGGGACCACGATTTCTTTATAAAGTTGTTATCCCATCTGTCCACACAAACTAGAACAGCGTCCGGTGGTAATTTCTCGGCCATCCATTTTGCAGACAACCCATACCAACTTCCTAACTCCACCACAATCTTTGGTGAATATTGACGAAATAGTTGGGCCAATACTATTTTATTTCCTGGGTAGAACCAACCATGCATAAAAGGAACAACCACTGGTTTCTCCTTTGGCCAGTAGTTTTGAATATCTATACGGGGTTTCTCTGTGGGGTTGTGCCCTTGCACTCCGGAACCGCTCCGCGGTTCAGGACGTCGGATGGAAGAGGTTTCCTCTCGTGCCGTTGCGCAACATTTCATTTAGTTTAAAACATTATTCTTTTAATTCTAAATGAAATATTACTCTATCCATGGTATTATGAGAGGTGGTATTCATGTATTTACTGGGTGGCTGATAAATAAATTACCGGAGAACTCTGTGATGTATTATAATAATGTTAGAGACCCAACCCAATTAAAAGACAGGCTAATACAAAGAACAGACACTCGTATTATCCCTATCCATACTAAAATTACGAGTAACGCTGAATCTGCGCAGTACACGATAAAAAGTTTCGAATCAAAACCTTTGACGATTGATGATGTCACGATATATGACACCACGCCGGTAAAGATTATCGTTTTGCGTAATCCCTTTAATCTTTTAGCATCATCTCTACGTTATCAGGAATGTAATGGGGAGTGTCCTGACGTCTGGGCTGACGAGAGATTGTTAAGAATGTGGAAGGATTTCGCTATTGAATATATACTCAGAAATGCGGTTACTGTACTTTATGATCGATTTATATGTGACGCTGGGTATCGTCAAACTATTTCGGAGCGTCTTGGGGCAAATATAGAACCAGACGAGTTAGTGACGCTTGGTATGGGTGGTGGGAGTAGTTTTGGTTCTAACAAGGAGTACCTCCAACGTTCAGAGATGTACGCTGAACATCCAATGATGCAGGTGTTCAGGAGTGACGAGGAATTAATAGAGTTGTGGGATGAGGTGCAGCGTTTATCGTATTAAATCAACGATTAGGTGAATATCCTGGATGGTCATATCAATGGTACAGGGTATACAAATGATTTGATCGTAGATCTTTGTTGCTACGGGTGTTTTCATCAATGGACGATAGTATTTTTGGCATTGTACGCCTTGTGCACAAATACTAGCTATAAAATCGAGGTTAAATCTCGGTGATAGCAAGCAAAAACAGGATAGAAAACGTGTACAGTCGGAATAATTTGGGTACATTTTAATATCTGTATCGGCCAATAATTCTATGAGAGTCTCCAAGAGCTTTTGGTGATGATTTATTATATCATTAAAATTATCCATATACATGGAGATGTATACGGCCTGAATATCTGACATTTTATAGTTTGATCCCCACCGATCCCATCGATCACCGGTTGTATTATCAATACCAAAATTTATACATCGCCGTATATGCTTCTCATATTTCTTGTCAACGATCGCAGCTCCTCCTTCACCAAAACCTATCGGTTTGGTATGGTGAAAACTTATTATACCCCCCACCCCGTAATTCATCGCGTTCTTCCCTTTGTAAAATGTATAGGGGGTGGCTGCATTGTCAAAAATAACAATTTTGCTATTCTCTTCTCCCCAAGCAATATAACGATCAATATCAACAATATTACCAAATATATTCGAAACAATGATCCCGTCACAATCTTTGACCATGGATAGGTCAAGACCACCCCCCGCATCAATATCCACTATCTCAGAGTAACGTAGCGATCCTTGTGCTGAAGCGGGGAAAGTGAATGATTGTGTCACCCATCGTAACTCCCCGTGATGATACAAATTAATACCAGCTACCAATGCGTGCAGAGCAGCGGTACCGCTACACACACAGATAACCGCTTTTGAATCGTCAATTTCTAGTAATTCTTTTATTGTCTCTTCTAGGTACTGAACCGCTGGTCCACCATTAGTGAGTTGACCACTCGTAACGCTTGGTTCTAGTAATGTTTGAATAAGACTAGGATCAATCTTCTTTTTCGGTACCCAGGTTATATGCATTACTCTCTAATTTGAGATCTTTAAAGTAATAGAGTACAAAAATAATGAATATAACATTATCGGAATCGTGGACAGGATTATGTAATCAGCTATTCGCACTAGTCACTGGTATCCTCCAGGCAAAACGATTTGGTCACACGAAAGTGAGGGTCGGAACATTTTCACCAGAGATTAAATCGAAACAACGTATTCCTATTACCAAGATAATAGATTTAGCCACCACAGGAAAACGCGTTGGCGTTGATCTCGTCGCTGGAACCGATCGCGGCCGCTCGTGCTTTGGATGGTACAATCGTTACCATGAACAAACGTTTGTAATGATTTTACGTAGTATACAGTTTCAACCAGTATTCTACACGATTGCCCAAGAATTATTTGATGCGCAGATCGACTCTGCACGTCCGTTACATGTTGTACACTTTCGTATAGAACAAGATGGTATTAATCATTGGTCACGTATGAATAAAATGTCAGCAGACGTGTTTAGGGGAAAATTACATTCACGCTATAGCAAGTTGATTGCTGAAAACATTCCCAAGGGATCACAGATACTCGCTCTGACCTATGACACAACGAACGCGTTACTTCAAGAACTAGGTAAAGAATACACTATTGTGTCCTTAGATACGGAGGGGATAGTAAAAAAACGCATAGGACACGGTGGAAGGGAGCTCTGTGCGATTGTTGATCTGCTGGTAGGTGTGAAATGTACTGGGGTTTTCATAGGATGTCATAATTTAACGTTAAAGCGGGGCTCTACGTTTAGTTACACCTTGTGGAGATTAATGAATAATATCAAGGGTGTGTTCATCGATCTAGATGATTTAAAATAATTTATTCTCTATGTAATGACTGAGACGGAGATTGTCACCATACCAAACTCTGTAAGAAAGAGTTATATATATTTTCACATTTGCACATTAAAAACATGGCGTGGGGTTGTGAGTAAATTGTTTCAACATGTAAAGAGTAGTGGTTTAATAGATAAAGTAGAAAGAATCTTTGTAGTGGTGCTAGGTAATGAGCTACAAGCGGTAAAGAAACTACTCGATCATCCAAAAGTAGTGATTAGTTATCATTCTATGGATACGCGAATCTATGAGCGTAAATGTCTATTATTGCTACGAGAACACGCTATACATGAAAACTGTCGGTTTTTGTATATACACTCTAAAGGTATCACCAAGTCAAACTATCCGGGGGTGCAAGATTGGATCGATCTATTGATTTATTTCAATATTGACCAGCACCACACATGTATAAAAGAGCTAGAGAACTTTGATACGGTTGGTGTCAACCTAAACCGAGCTCCAAAGTGGGTGCTGCGAGACGCCACGGTTCAGGAACCTTGTAAGTCACATCATTATTCTGGTAATTTTTGGTGGGCAAACTCTGAATATATACGGACGCTACCGCCAAAAGTCGGTCCAAAATATTTGGACCCAGAGTTTTGGATAGGGAACACTACTAAAAAGAAAATGTTATCATTATGGCAAAGCAACGTTGATCACTACCGTAGAAGATACCCACCTATCAAATACCTTAATAAAGAAAAGAGATTTATTCACTGTGGGGTTTCTCGCGGATCGTAGATCCGCCACGAAACGGAAGCCGAAGGCTTCCTGAGTCCGCTACTTTAAAAGTAGCGGAACCGTAACTCGCTAAATGGCTTAAAAAAAAAAGATTACTAAAAATAGTGAGATTTATTCAACAAGATTAAAGGCAATCTTGTTGAATAGTAATATGAATTTACTGATAACGGGAGGATATGGTTTCATTGCATCAAACTTTATCAATTACTATTTTTACCAAAACTCTACAGCGTCTATTGTGAATATTGACGCAATGTACTATTGCGCTAAAAAAGAAAATGTATCGCAAGAAATACGCGAGTCATCTCGCTACACAGAGGTGATTGGGAATATACAATGTTTGGACCTTGTAACTCACATTCTGACCGCGTACAAAATAACTCACGTTATTCATTTCGCAGCACAGTCTCATGTTCAAAACTCCTTTACAGATTCTCTCCAGTATACACAAGACAATATCCTTGGTACTCATGTGCTTTTAGAGGCCTGTAGACGTTGGGGAGGCATTATTCGTTTCATTCATGTGAGCACCGACGAAGTGTATGGGGAATCAATGATTGACGCCAAAGGTAAAATGCATGAGGAATCGGTCTTGTGTCCTACCAACCCCTATGCGGCTACTAAAGCCGGTGCTGAACTTATAGCAATGAGTTATTATCACTCGTTCAAGATGCCAATCATCATTACTCGGGGTAATAATGTCTATGGACCGAATCAATACCCCGAGAAACTAATACCACGATTTATTGAGTTGCTCCAAAGCAACAAGCCAGTAACTATTCAAGGAGACGGGAGCTGTGTACGTAGCTTCTTGCATGTATATGATGTTGTTCGCGCTTTTGAGATAATTTTACACAAGGGTACACTGGGTGAGATTTATAATATCGGTGGAGACGATTCCCACGAGTACAGCGTAATGGTCGTTACAGAAAAACTTATAAAGCTTGTACAAGACACCTTTGATTACGATGAGTGGATCACGTACATTGAGGACCGTCCTTTTAATGACAAGAGGTATTACATTACCAATGAGAAATTGAAAGAGCTGGGTTGGGATATTAAATATGACCTGGATACCGGTTTGAGAGAGTTGATATGATCATGTTATCAAGCAATAATGTTGTAGACCTCCTGGCTTAAACCATCGTCTACTACATTGACCGGCCCACGCATCTAACGTTGCTCCCATATCGATACATATTTTTCCGCGGTTTTTGAGATAACTTGGGACGTCTTTACCAATAATGCTTAATGCGATTAATACAACGGTTTCAGTAATTTTGTCTAATCTTGTGAATAATTGTTTGCGACTATCGTCATTTAACTTTGTGTAAAAATCCACTTGAGTATAACCGACATTTACTCCTAGCAACTTTGATATATTATTCTTTTTCAACTTTTTCGTTAAACAAGACACAATATGAACATTTTTACCGTTTAATATCTTTTTAAAGTTATGTATATCACCTATAGATCTACCACGAGTAATTTGATGGTCACAGATTTTTAATGGTTTTTCAATAGCTAGATCTCTCAACATTCCTATAGATATTGACCAAGCCTCTGGTCTATATTTTAAATATTTAACTACTGGAGATTTTTTGTCTAGAATACCTATTATGTCTGTTTCATATAAGGATTTTACGATGATTTTCTTTGCATAATCTATAGCTTTATCGAGATCATCTGGCCATTTAAATCCCCACAATTTACAAAATCGTTGGTCTTGAGCTTTATTTGGGAAATATCTAGTCAGACATCGTATCTCTCCATCACCAAATCTACTGAATGATAATGGTAGATCATTATCTATATGGTGTTTCAGTATATTGATAAATTCGTCATTATTCATATTAACACATAGGTATTGAGTATTCATTATTATTACAATAGATAAATATTTATCTATTGTAATAATAATGAATAAGTGTATAGTTTGCAACAAACGCCTCGCTCTATTACCATTCAAATGTAAATGCGGGGTGGTGACTTGTGTAAAGCACAAGTGGCCAGAACATGAGTGTACCTTTGATTATCGCGCTGAGGGTCTTGAACGACTTAAAAAGGATAACCCACGAATAGCAAGTGAGAAATTGGTTCGAATCTAATATGTCTAAATCTCACGCATGCGATTTCTATATACCTCGGGGAGCTGGGCGCTCCCCGAACCCCCTAGCCGTTGCGAGCGCTTTGCGCTCGCAAGAAGATTTTATGACCAGAGCCGTAAGTGAGCTCTTTGAACATTGGAACAAAATTCCAGACACTTGCCGCATCTGCCTAGATTCGTTAGACACCTCCAGTTTTACACTAGAACCGTGTAAACATGTATTTCATAAAACCTGTATCGAACAGTTGGAGTTTGCGGTGTGTCCACTATGTAGAGGTGAATTTAAAAATATTCCTGTAAAAGGAGTCTATGAGTATAGCAGCACTGACTATGGTAGCTCTGACCTTGCATTCTCGAAAATTCAGTGCCTTATCACCCAATTTGAAAATTGGTGTGAAGAGAATGCGACGATAGCGATGCGGAGAGCGAGTAAGATATGGTATTATATGAAAATTGTCATGTATTAGAAAAATATGGGGCTGTTGGACATGAGTGTACCTTTGATTATCGAGCTGAGGGTCTTGAGCGACTTAAAAAGGATAACCCACGGATAGCAAGTGAGAAATTGATTCGAATATAATGTCCACTCACGTATGCGATTTCTATATACCTAATCTTGGACGAGGATGTCGCAATAAAGTGACTGACCACACGCATTGTTATCTACATCGGGTCGGGGAGTCCGTAGCCATTGTGAGCGAGATATTAGATCAGGATGTGGAACCAGACACTTGTAGCATCTGCCTAGATTCGTTAGATACGTCCGATTTTACACTAGAACCGTGTAAACATGTGTTTCATAAAACCTGTATCGAACGGTTGGAGTTTGCGGTGTGTCCAATATGTAGAGGTGAATTTAATAATATTGCTGTAAAGGGAGTTTATGACGAGAGCAGTTCTGACTTTAGCTCTGACTTTGATTCAGAGAATGGGCATATATATCTCGCATTATATGATGAAAATTGTCACGTGTTACAAAAATATGGGGCTGGTAGACCTGAATGGGTATGTAAAGAGTGTAATACACAATATTCATCTGACATACAAACCTGTTATGCTTGTGTGCAATGTAAGTATTACATGTGCGAATCATGCTGTATAAAGAAAAAATACGAGGCGGATATTCAAGATATGTTGCCTCAAGACGCGATCAATCGTGAGCAATTTGCCAAATTAGGGGGAGATCCCAAAAAGGCAATCTCTAATGATATATCATATTACATCCAGGTGGTTGGTGAGTACATGAGTACGCACCGATCTAGTATTATTGCCTCTTTACGTTTTTGTACGGCCAAGAGAATCGAAAAAAAGGCGTTCCCCTACGAGACGAGAATCCTCCGCGGTAAATTGTCAGATACTCATTTGCAGTGGAGACGGTTGCTACGTCGACAATGAGCCTCCGGATCGCATATATGTGCCAAACACCTTGTCCCACAATGAGAAACGTTTCCCGTAATTCCATTTAAATTTGGAATGGTGAAGGTCGTGATCTTCTGTGTACAATTCTATACCCAGCGCCCGAGGAAGCCAAATACATTGGGCAAAGCTCGATGTTGGATATAATTCCTTACCAATATGTCCACCAATCTCCTGATATGTGAGGTAGACCGTTATCAACCAAAATTCCCACATATTTAAGTTGACCACCTTTGTAGCAATTATTAGAGGTAGTGAATAGGACCAGACGAGGTCTACAGGATGAATATAGCTGGTCGTTTTCGCCGATGGGTGTATAAATTTGTGATGGGTCTTGTGAAGGCGATACAGATAACGATTAGAGTGTGCAGCACGATGTGTAATGTAGTGACAACCATCAAATACTATTTCAAAGGCTAGG
>SDBT01009940.1_pt1 | contig 15397 bp, 12 predicted proteins | sample 2277101 | NCBI WGS metagenome assembly SDBT01 (sample SAMN10404973, study PRJNA504765) | marine sediment metagenome | isolation source: marine sediment core GS10_PC15, 103 cmbsf | place: Arctic Ocean: Southern Knipovich Ridge | collected 2010 | reverse complement strand
TCCGGGAGGCCGGGGCGATCGTCATGGCCAAGTCCAACATGGCCGAGTTCGCTTTCTCCCCCTACGAGACCGTGGGCTCCATGCTGCCGGGGTACACCCGAAACCCCTACGCCACCAATCGCGTGACCGCCGGCTCCAGCGGGGGCACCGCAGCGGCGGTGGCGGCGAGCTTCGGAGCGGTGGGGCTGGGAACCGACACCGGGAATTCCATTCGAGGGCCCTCGTCCCATCAGGCGCTGGTGGGGATCCGCTCGACGATGGGACTCACCAGTCGGGACGGGATCATCCCGCTCTACCTGGACCGGGACATCGGCGGCCCCATGGCCCGTACCGTTGCCGACGCCGTGGCGGTCTTCGGCGTCATCGCCGGCTACGATCCCGCCGACCCGGTGACGGAGTTGAGCCAGGGGCGCGTGCCGGAGAGCTACGGAGCATTCCTGAATGCCGACGGCCTTGTGGGCGCCCGCATCGGCGTAGTGCGCCAGCTCTCCAACACCGAGACCGCCGACGTCGAGGTGGTCCAGCGCTTCGATGAGGCGCTGAGGGACATGCAGGCAGCGGGCGCCGTCATCGTGGATTCGGTGCAGGTGGAGATCCCCAGCGGCTCCCTCTGGTGCCGGCGCTTCCGCGCCGACATCAACGCCTACCTGGCCTCTCTGGGGCCGGACGCCCCGGTAAAGAGCCTGGATGAGATCATCGAGTCGGACCGGACCCACCCCAGCATCCAGCCCCGTCTGGAGTACTTCTCGGAAACGGTGGGTGGGCCCGAGGAGAACGAGGGCTGCATCGAGGCACTCCAGAACACCGAGACCTTGCGCACCACGGTACGGAGCGTTCTGGCGGAGAACGAGCTGGACGCCCTGGTCTACCCGTCGTGGAGCAACCCACCACGGCTCATCGGAGACCTGAACACGCCGGATGGGAACAACAGCTACCAGCTCTCGCCCCCTACCGGCTTCCCGGCCATCACGGTTCCCATGGGATACGTGGGGGAGGGCCTGCCGGTGGGCCTACAGATCTTCGGAGATGCCTTCTCGGAGGGTCGGCTCATCGAAATCGCCTACGCGTACGAGCAGGCCACGATGCACCGGAAACCTCCGCCATCGACGCCGGCGCTGGGAGGAAGGTAGCCTGTCGGCCCCCGGCTTCTACCCAGGACGCTGGGGAGTCATCCGGTCCAGGAAGTCGCGCTCAGAGGAATCGAGCCCCTTCGCCCCGACAGCCTCCACCTTCACAAGAATCCGCTCCACCTCTTCCCGATTGAGCTCGTGGAGCGCATCCAGGTGGATGGACTGCCACCGCTCCCGGGACTCCCAGTCCTTCGCACCCTGGGACTGGTACGACGAGTTCGGGGCTTCCACCTTGCGCTTCCCCCTCGTCTTCCGGTCTCGCCAGCGCAGGTAGGCGAAACCCGCTGCGAATCCGCCCAGGTGAGCGAAGTGCGCTACTCCCTGACCGGAACCCGACACGCCGCTGTAGAGGGCCGCGATGGCCAGGAAGGCCACGAGCCACCGGGACTCCACCGGAAGGACTCCCCAGATGTAAATGGGCTCCCTGGGCCAGTAGAGGGCAAAGCCCAGCAGGACTCCGAAGACGGCTCCCGACGCCCCCACCACCGCCCCGAAGGGAGCGAAGACGAAGGAGAAGAGGGCACCGCCCAAGCCGCTGAAGATGTAGAGACGGAGGAACCCTCCCCCACCCAGCCTCATCTCCAGCCTGGGCCCGAAGAAGAAGAGCCCGATCATGTTGAAGAGGATGTGGGTGAAGCCACCGTGGATGAACATGTAGGTAAGGACTCCCCACGGCCGGTATAGGATGTACGCCGGGTATAGGGCTAGGAGCTCGGCAACCTGCGGCGTCGTATACGTGACGAGAAACATCGCCACATTCGCGATCAGGAGCCGGGTTACCCAGGGTGTCATCGCCACGTCAGCTTCCTATCTCCTTCGTCTGTCTGTTGATCCTTCGACGGTTTCCACCGCTCTTCGGTTGCGATCTACCATCGCCGGACCTCAATTCCCGATTAATCTGTCTGCCCTGGCGCAGGTGGCAAGCCGGCCTCATCTCCTCCCGTCACCGGAAGGACTCCAGATGTTGTATACCCGCCCATGTTCCGGTTCGATGCAGCGGTACGCAAACCACCCGGTTCACCCAAGCCCTACGTGTCCGGTCTACTCCGCGATTCGCTTACTGATCCGTGGCCTGCTCCGGACCGTAGCGGTGGCGATTCCCCTCGTGGGCTCGTGGGCGTGCGCCTCGGAGGGAGGAGAGGCGGAGCTGATCCTCACGAACGGATCGATCTATACCCTGAGCTGGGGTGAGCCGGATGCCGAGGGCGCTCCGGCGGCGGAGGCACCCTTCGATGCGGCCACCGGTTGGCACCCCGACGCCGAGGCGGTGGCCGTGCGGGACGGGCGGATCGTCTTCGTGGGCACCAGCGCGGATGCGGAAGCCTACCGTGGAGCATCCACGAGGGTGATGGACCTGGAAGGCGCCACCGTGCTCCCGGGCCTCATCGAATCCCACGTACACATCGTCCAGCTCGGAGCGAGCCTATTCCAGATCGACCTGATCGGAGTGGACACGGAGGAGGAAGCGGTCGAGATGGCGGCCCGGGTGGCCGCCGAGGTGCCTGAGGGCAGCTGGATCCTGGGCTCCGGATGGGACGAGGGTGCGTGGGCAAACCGGTATCCGACCCTCGAACTCCTCTCCACCCGTGTTTCGAACCATCCGGTGTACTTCAGAAGTCTGCATGGCTTTGCGGGTTGGGGGAATCACCTGGCCCTCCAGGCCGCGGGGATCACTGCCGAGACCCCCTCTCCCAGCGGCGGCCAGATCATCAAGGATGCTCAGGGGAATCCCACGGGGGTGGTCCTGAACCAGGCGGTGAATCTCCTGGATGCCGCCGTTCCGTCCCCTTCGCTGGAGACGGTCATGGACCAGACCGAAGCCGCCCTGATGGTCATGGCGGAGGCAGGGTACGTGGCGGTCCATGAGGCGGGTTCCCCCACGCTCAGCATGGCGGCATTCGAGGACCTGGAGGCGGCGGGACGACTCCCCATTCGCCTCTATGCCATGCTCGCCGCACGCGATCCGGCACTTTGCGAGGAGTGGCTGGAGCGCGGTCCGGACATCGACACCGAGTCGATGCTTCGGACTCGGTCGGTGAAAGCGTTCTACGATGCAGCGCTGGGCTCGAGAGGCGCACGCCTCATCGACGACTACTCTGATCGCCCGGGCCACAGAGGGACGAGCGGGAGCGAGTACGGCTTCGACCAGGACCTGGTGGCCCGGATGATCGCCGCCGGATTCCAGGCGGAGGTCCATGCCATCGGGGACGCCGGGAACCGTGAGACGCTGGACTTCTACGAGCGCGTGCTTACGGATCATCCTGAGACCAGAACCCTGCGCCACAAGATCGTCCACGCCCAGGTGGTCCACCCCGACGACTTCGCCCGCTTCACATCGCTGGGCCTCCTGGCCTCGATGCAGCCACCCCATGCCCCGGAGGACATGCCGTGGGCGGAGGACCGGGTGGGCCCCCAGCGCATCAGGGGCGCTTATGCCTGGAGGACCATGCGGCGGAACGGGGTCCGCCTCATCTTCAATTCGGATCTGCCGGGATCGGACTGGAGCATCTTCTACGGACTCCACTCCGCCATCACCCGGAGAGACAAGGAACTCCAGCCGGAGGGTGGCTGGTATCCGGAGCAGAACATGACTCCCGAGGAGGCGATCCGGGGATACACCATTTGGGGCGCCTACACCGAGTTCATGGAGAATGAAACAGGGATGATCCGGGAGGGCTTCAGGGGTGATCTGACCGTGATGGACATCGACCCCTTCGTCGTGGGGAGCACCGAGCCCGGAAGACTCCTGGCGGGGAGGATCCTGGCCACCATCGTCGGCGGGAACGTAGTGTACGAGGCCGGTCGATGAGCAGGATTGTCCGTTCCTGCCGCTGCGCCGGGCCGGCGACGGTCGCACCCTATACACGGTGAGGCTCCGGCCGACGTGGCTCGCACCCCTTTCCGATTAGACCCCTACAGCTTCCGGGGTGGCACGATCCCCCGGGGAATCCGCTGAATGTGGCGCTGCCAAAGACCGGAGTGGGACAGCTCCTCATCGATGATGCGGGCCAGACTCTCTTCCCGCTTCCACATGAACTCCAGGGCCTTGAGCTCCTGAGTCATCATCTGGCGCTCGACAGTCTCGTTCAGCGCGATCTCCAGAGCGATGGACCTGGCTATTGGAAGCTGCCGGAGAGGGGCCTCGCCCGACGCCACCGACTTGCTGAACTCCTCGGAAGACCCCGCAGACTCGATCTCCTTCACAGCGGACAGCACCGTTCCCCGGGTCGCCCCCGCGATGTGCTGGTAGGCCAGGACTCGCCGAAGCACGTTCACGGCCTCCGGGCCGTCCAGATTGCACACCTTCTCAGGAGTCCATGGATCGCACCGGGGACAGGGCACCCCGAGGGAGACCTCTCCTCCCTCTCCGATCTTGGGGTATAGCCACCACGAGGAATCGAATCGGAGCGCCCGGACCACACTCCGACAGTTGGGACACGGCACCCGGCCGAACCAGGCGGCCCACCCGAAGCGACGCCACCTGAGGATGTAGGAGGTGAGAGTGTCGTCCCAGCGGATGCTCATATGGTGGTCGTTGAGTCCGACGCTCTCACTGAGGTACGCCACGGCGCCGTAGATGTACGCCGTTAGGAGGGACTTGGGACTCTTGTAGCTGGCTCGCCGGCGCAGGAACTCACGGCCGTAGCGCCACCACGACCGTTCCTCCAGACCCGCCGCTCCCACCCGAACGACGGCAAGTCCCTCGACATCGAGGAGGGAGATGTTGTCGGTGTTGGCCAGGAGCCGGCCCCTGTCCCGGGAAAGGCGGGTCAACTCCTCCAGCGCCTCTCCCCGCTCCTCGGTCGGGCAGAGATTCCACCGGCGGCAGTTGCCGCATACGACCCACAGGCGCCCCCTGTCCGGGTCGTGGGCAAAGCCTCGGCCGGTCCGGAGGTGGCTGAGTGAGCCGTTACGGGGAAACGGCCGATGGCAAAAGATGCAGCGAGTAAGCACTGGATTCCCGACTGTGAGTTTCCGCACTCCTACCCATACGGAGAGTGAAAGGTGCGGTTTCCTCCCGCAAGGCTGTCGGAGTCGCTGTTGGCAAATCGGTGACGAAGGATACACACCTGGCCCACCACGAGTCGGCCTTGCTGAGCCCTCCGGTCGATACGAGGTTGTGAACTCTCTCTCACCTCCAATCCGGAGACGATTATGCGCACGCGGACACTCCTGGCGATGCTCGCCGTCCTGGTTCCACTCATCCACCCGCAATCAGCGTTCGGCCAGGACGGGACGCGCACGTCCGGCATCGACAGCATTTTCTCTCGCTTCGACAACACCCGGTCCCCGGGGTGCGTGGTGGGCGTTGTGAGGAGCGGTGAGCTGGTGTTCGCTGCGGGGTACGGAATGGCGAATCTGGAGCTCGGAATCCCCCTGGGACCGGAGAGCGTTCTCCGCACCGGCTCGGTGGGGAAGCAGTTCACCGCCACGGTCATAGCCATTCTGGCACAGGAGGGTGTGCTCTCTCTCGACGACCCGGTTCACAGGTACATCCCCGAGTTACCCGAGTACGGGGCACCGGTGACGATCCGCCACCTGATCCACCACACCAGTGGAATTCGAGACTACCTGACTCTGATGGACCTGGCTGGCAAGCGAAACGACGACTGGTACGACGAAGAGGAGCTGCTGGCCATGCTGGCCCGGCAGGAGAATCTGAATTTCCCCACGGGCAGCGCCTTCCTTTACAGCAACTCGGGTTACTTCCTCCTCTCACAGATCGTGCTGCGAGCCACCGGTCGAACGCTTAAAGAGGTGGCCGAGGAGAAGCTGTTCGGGCCTCTGGGGATGGTCCACACCCGGTTCCAGGACGACCATCAAGAGCTGGTGCCCAACCGGGCCAGCGGCTACACGCCCGCGGGAGAGGGGCGCTTTCGCATCAGCATGACCACGCTGAACATGGTGGGGGATGGCGGCGTGTTCACCTCCATCCAGGACCTCCACCACTGGCTCAACAACTTCGAGGATGCGAGGGTGGGCGGACCGGCGCTGATGGAAACGATACATACTCGGGGAATCCTGAGCAGCGGCGACACGCTCACCTATGCGTTCGGACAGACAATCGGTTCGTATCGAGGCCTCCCGACCGTAGCCCATGGTGGATCGTTCGTCGGCTTCCGGGCGGATATCACCCGCTTCCCGGATAATGACCTGTCAGTGGCGACTATATGCAATCTGAGCACGACCCGACCGTCCCGGTACAGCCGGATGGTGGCGGAGGTCTATCTGGAGGATTTGATGGAGCCGGTGGAGGAGTCCGGGTCAGGGGTCGGAGGGCCCCGGGAAAGAGAGGAGCCGGAGTCCTTTGCGGTCCGCGGACAGGATCTCATTGCCTATGCCGGCGACTTCTACAGTCCCGAGCTGGACGCCACCTATCGGATCGAGCTCCAGGGGGACTCTCTCGTCCTCCACCTGCCCGGCACCGAGACGATCGCCATGACACCTCGGGAGGCGGACGTCTTCCAGGCTGGATATTGGACGCTTCGGTTCTCACGGAATGATCGAGGGCTCCCCACCTCCATGCTGGTGGATGCCGGACGGGTGAGGGGCATCCGCTTCCACCAGAGGGATCGCCGACCATGACTATGCATCGGCGAGAGTTTGGACGAGCCATCCTGGGTGCGGCAGGCGGCGCGGTCTTCCTCCCCCTGTCTCTCGGCCGGAACGCCAACACACCTCCCGGCCCGGTGGGGTTTGAAACCGTGCAAGTCCCGATGGTCAACGCCTCACGCCTCACGGGCAATCTGGAGTCCATTTCGGTCTTCGGACGGAGCACGGGTGGTGCCGACCGCGTCGCGTACTCGCAGGCCGATCGGGACGCCCGGTCGTGGACCATGGACCTCATGCGCGCCGCGGGGCTCGAGCCGGAGATCGACGTGGCCGGCAACATCCTGGGTCACCGCCCGGGGACAGAGACCGGGCTCCCACCCTTGATGTTCGGGTCCCACATCGATTCGGTTCCCAGCGGTGGGGACTACGACGGACCGCTGGGAACCCTGGCGGCCATCGAGACGGTCCAGAGACTCGTGGAGGAAGGCGTCACCACCCGCCATCCCCTCGAGGTAGTCGTCTTCGCCAACGAGGAGGGCGGCAAGATCGGCTCCAGGGCGATGATCGGAGCGGTTCGAGCCGCGGAGCTCGATCTGGAGAGTGCCAGCGGCCGAACCATCGGAGAGGGGATTCGGTTCATCGGCGGTAATCCCGAGCGCCTGGAGGATGCGCGACGAGTCCCGGGCACCATCGCCGCCTTCGTGGAGCTGCACGTCGAACAGGGTGAGGTTCTCGAGAGTGAAGGTGTGCCCATCGGAATCGTGGAGGGGATCGTGGGCATCCGTCGCTGGGAGGTGGTGGTGGAGGGCGTCGCCAACCACGCCGGCACCACCCCGATGCCCGGCCGCCAGGACGCGCTGGTGGGGGCGGCGCACTTCGTTCAGGTGGTGAACCGGATCGCCAGGGAAACCCCCGGGCGCCAGGTGGCAACGGTTGGACGAATCCGGGCCGAGCCCGGCGCGCCCAACGTCATCCCGGGCCGGGTTGTGCTGAGCCTGGAGATTCGTGACCTGGAGATGGACAAGATCGAATCGGTCTTTCGGCAGATCGCAAATCGCTCGGAGACCATCGGTCAGGAGACCGGCACCACCTTCCAGCTGAACGAGTTCTACCTCAGTGAGGCCGCACCCACCCAGGAGCGCATACGGAGCACCATCGAATCGGTGGCCGGGGAGCTGAACCTCCCCTCCGTGAGGATGCCCAGCGGCGCCGGGCATGACGCCCAGTCCATCGCTCACCTGGCACCCGTGGGCATGATCTTCATCCCGAGTGTGGGAGGGGTCAGTCACTCACCGGCGGAGTTCTCCCGCCCGGAGGACGTGGTGGGTGGGGCGAACGTCTTGCTGAGAACGGTTCTGGAGTTGGACCGGATGGAGTGGGGTTAGCCGGCCCCCTGACCAGCTCGTCCAACTCCGATCTGGCCTGGTCCAGAAGTCGGTGCTGTCGCCACGCCAGGGTGACGGAAAAGAGATTCAATGCGACGAGGAGCCCGAGCCCGAAGATCGCCCTGGTGACCACGTCATCCTGGCCTGAGCTGCGGGCCAGGGCCAAGGCCTGAGACAGAACGCTGCCCAGCACGAGAGACAGGACCAGGACGACGACTGCCGAGATCTTGCCTCTTCGCTTCGATCGACGAATTCGCTCGTCCAGCCGTGCCATGGACCCTCTACTCGACGAGGGTCAGCCAGTCGTGCTCGACTTCGATCTCGCCCTTGGCCACGCCCAGATACCGCTGCTGAAGCTCCAGGGTCAGCGGCCCTGCCTTCCCCTCCCCGATGGGGATCTTGTCGACGCTGCGAATTGGCGTCACCTCCGAAGCCGTTCCCACGAAGAAGAGCTCGTCGGCTGAGTAGAGCGACTCCCTGGGCACGAACTGCTCGATGACCTCGACCCCCATCTCCCGGGCCAGCACCATGACCGTGTCTCGCGTTATCCCCGACAGGGACGTCCCGTCGATGAAGGGTGTGTGGAGGGTGCCGTCCCGAACCAGGAATAGATTCTGACCGCTCCCCTCGCTCACCAGCCCTCCGGGACCCAGAGCGATACCCTCCACGTAGCCGTTGGCGATGGCCTCCATCTTGATGAGCTGGGCGCTGTTGTAGTGCCCCGCCGCTTTCGCGCTCACGGGAAAGGTGTCCGGGTGGGCCCGGAGCCAGGTCGACACACATACGTCCACCCCCGCCTCCAGCGCGCCCTCGCCCAGATAGGTTCCCCAGGGCCATGTGGCCACGTAGGTCTCGATGGGGCTCGCCGAGGGGTCCAGGCCCGCTGCTCCGTAGCCTCGGAGCACCATGGGACGGACGTAGCAGTCGCCCAGCCCATTTTTCCGGATGGTCTCCACACACGCCGCCCTGATGTCGGCCTCGCTCGGATCCAGAAGCATCCTGTAGACCCTGCACGAGTCGAAGAGTCGGCGGATGTGGGCATCCAGGCGAAAGACGGCCGGTCCGCGCGTAGTCTGGTAGCAGCGAATCCCCTCGAAGACGGAGCTGCCGAATTGAACCGCGAGGCTCAGGAGGTGCACCGTCGCATCACCCCACGGCAGGTACTCTCCGTCCTTCCAGATCCACTCGGACTCGGTGAGCTGTGTCGACATCGTTCTTTCCTTATACCAAAGCCTTGATCCAGCCCCCGTCCACCGGAATCGACGCTCCGGTGATGTAGCTGGCCCGCTCGGAGGCGAGAAAGGTGACGAGGGCAGCGAACTCCTTGGGGTCACCCACCCTGCCGACGGGTATCTCCGCCGCCCAGCGCTGGTACACGTCCTCGGGGGCGATCCCATCCCGGGCAGCGGTCATTTCGGCCAGCTCTCTCAGGCGGTCCGTGCCGGTGAAGCCAGGCATCACGCTGTTCACCGTGATTCCGTAGGAAGCGACCTCGTTCGCCAGTGTCCGGGCGAAACCCGTCACCGCGGCGCGGATGGAGTTGGATAGCATGAGTCCGTCTACCGGCTGCTTCACCGCAATGGAGGTCACGTTCACAATGCGCCCCCAACCACCCTCCTTCATCCCAGGGAGGACGGCCCGGGTCAGGTTCACGACGCTCATCAGATTCTGGCGAACGGCCTCATCCCATACCTCCGGACCGTGGCTCTCGAAGGGCCCCGAAGGAGGCCCACCGGTGTTGGTCATCAGGATGTCGATGCGCCCGTACTCCGCCATTCCCGCGTCCACCACCCGGATCACGTCGGCAGGGTCCGTAAGGTTCGCCACCACCGCCACCACACGAACCCCCGCCGCCTCCAACGCCGCCTTCGCCTCGTTCAAGGGGCCCTCGTTCCGGGCACAGATGATCAGGTCCGCTCCCTCGGCGGCCAATTCCCCAGCGGCGGCTCGGCCCAGACCGGTGCTGGATGCCGCCACCAGGGCGACCTTCCCTTTCAATCCCAGATCCATGAATCCCTATTCCTTGTGAGGTGCGGAAGACGTCCTACTTCCGACGGAAGTAGTCGTCGGTCCCGTCCAGCCAATCCTCCCGTGGAGGGCTGAAGACGTCGATCCCCACCATGTCCTCGTGCGCCTCGGCCCCGTGAGGCACATTGGAGGGAATGTGGAGTACCTCTCCGGCGCTGACGACTATCTCCTCCTCATCCGCGCCGATCCAGAACCGGAGCGAACCTTTGGCCACATACGAGATCTGCTCATGCACGTGGCTGTGGGTCGGAACCACGGCCCCTTCGTCCAGAAGCACCTGAGCCATCATCATCCGCTCTCCGGTGACGATGCGTCGATGGATCTGGTCCGTCACTCGTTCCTTCGGCATTTCGTCCCAGCGGAAGAGGCGGACGCCTGTGTCGTCTCCCATGAGGCTCCTCGAGGATTGTGGGCCAGTGAATTCCCGGGATGGGCCCCGGTCACATCTCAACGGGGTGTAGAGTCAAATAGGGTGCTCCTGGGCAGCGGGCAAGGGGGAGACGGGGAGAGCACCTTGTCGCCAGCGCACTGAAGCCATATCACTGGTCGAGATCCATCGGGTACGTGGCAAATCCAACCCTCGCGGCAAGGTTCGCTCGAATGAATCGCATCCAAGGAAAGACTGTGCTCATCACTGGGGCCAGCGCCGGAATCGGCGAAGCGTGCGCAAGGGCATTCGCCAGTTACGGGGCGGATCTTATTCTGGCGGCTCGCCGGGAAGAGCGCCTGGCCTCTCTCAAGGATGAACTGGAGTCCCAGCAGCCGATCACGGTCGTCACTCACGGCCTGGACGTCCGCAGCCGTACGGAAGTGGAGGCTTTCGCCAACGCCGTCGCCGCCGCCGGCCAGGTCCCCGACGTCCTGGTGAACAACGCCGGAAAGGCCATGGGGCTGAACAAGCTACATGAGGGCGACCTCGACGATTGGGACGAGATGATCGACACCAACGTCAAAGGGCTCCTCTACATGAGTCGGAACATCCTACCCCTGATGGTCGAACGGAACTCGGGACACGTGGTGAACATCGGCAGCGTCGCCGGGCACCAGGTGTATCCCATGGGAGCCGTCTACTGCGGATCGAAGTTCGCGGTCCGGGCCATCAACGAGGGCATGAATGTCGACCTGTTGGGGACGAACATCCGGGTCAGCAGCATCGATCCCGGGTTGGTGGAGACGGAGTTCTCCCTGGTGCGCTTCCACGGGGACGAGGAACGGGCGGAAACGGTGTACCAGGGATACAAGCCCCTCACCGGAGAGGACATCGCCGACATTGCCTGTTTCGTCGTGAACACCCCGGAACACGTAGACATCGTCGATCTCGTCGTCCTCCCCACCGCGCAGCGAAACGCCTACGTGGTTCACAAGGAGGGGGTGTAGCAGAGGCCGGTGGCAATCCGCAAGTCTTCCCCCTTTTTCATCGTCTTCGCGCTCTGGTTGCTGGTCTTCTCGGCCAGCAGCCAGATCATGATCATCTCCCCCATCCTTCCCCGGATCGGCGAGGAGCTCTCCATCGGGGATTCGATCCTGGGCACCCTGATCACGGCGTACGCTCTCATGGTGGGGATCTTCGCAGTGATCTCGGGCCCGATCTCCGACAAGATCGGGAGGAGGAGAATCCTCCTCCTGGGCACGGGGATGATGACCGTGTCCCTGTGCATGCACGCGCTGATTGTGGACTACTGGTCCTTTCTGGCCATTCGGGTCGTGTCGGGCATGGCGGGGGGGATACTGAGCGGCTCCGCCGTGGCGTATATCGGAGACTACTTCCCGTACAACCGGCGGGGGTGGGCCACCGGGTGGGTGATGAGTGGGTCGGCCTTCGGCCAGATTGCTGGGATTCCCCTTGGGATCATTCTGGCCGGGCAACACGGATTCAAGATCCCCTTCTACATGTTCGCAGTCACCATGGGGCTCACCTTTCTCCTGATCTGGTTTCGGGTGCCCCAGCCTCAGGTCCAGAGGACCCGGGGTCGCCTCACGGTCAGGGGAGCGGTAGCGGATTACCTGACCATGATCCGCAGGAGGGAGATCGCTGCGGCGGCTGTGGCCTTCTTCATGATGTTCCTGGGTGTCTCCTGCTACGTGGTGTACTTCCCCACCTGGCTGGAGAGGAGCCTGGGAGCGACACCGGGCCAGATCGCGAGCCTCTTTTTGGTGGGAGGGATCGCCAACGTCATCACGGGGCCCCAGGCGGGAAAGCTATCGGATCGTGTAGGGAGGAAGGTGATGATCCTCCTCTCGTGCATCGGGCTCTCCCTGGTCATGCTCCTCACGACGGTCGTGGTGCGGGACTTCTCCATGGCCTACCCATTCTTCTTCGTCCTCATGATACTGGTGGCCATGCGGATAAGTCCCTTTTCCGCCATGCTGACTACGCTGGTGTCTGACGAGAGGAGAGGCTCTCTGATGAGCCTGACCGTGGCGCTGGGGCAGGTAGGATTCGGTCTCGGCGGAGCGATTTCGGGCCCCCTCTACGCCGAGCTGGGGTATTGGAGCAACACGGTCATTGCCGCCGTGGCCGTCCTGGGAATGGGACTCATCGTTTGGTTCCTCGTGCCCGAGCCGACCGGCTCTGAGCACGAGGAGCCGATGGAGTCCCGACAAACCCAGCAGTGAGGGTGTCCATGAGACGCTGTAGAGGGGCCACCCTTCACTCCACAGGGACCCACCCGTTAGTATAAGGACGCTTTTCACCTCCCGTAAACCTAGCCGGAGGGCCGCGTTGGCTGCCGCTCCCCATCTCGAATTCGAACGCCACATTGTGGAAATCCAGGACCAGATCGATAAGGCGGTCCGGATTGCCGACAAGAAGGGACTGGATGTGTCGGAAGATCTCCGGGTCCTTCGGAGGAAGCTCGAAGTGCTGCGAGAAGAGACGTACAACAACCTGACTCCCTTCGAGCAGGTTCAGGTGGCCCGTCACCCGAATCGCCCGTACACGCTGGACTTCCTCAGTCGGATCTTCACCGACTGGATCGAGCTCCACGGAGACCGATCGTTCCGGGATGACGAGGCGATCGTAGCAGGCTGGGCCCAGATCGAGGGTCACTCCGTGATGGTGATCGGACACCAGAAGGGGCGTGACATCAAGGAGAAGTTCCGGCGCAATTCCGGATCGTCCCACCCGGAGGGGTACCGGAAGGCCCTTCGCCTCATGCGACAGGCGGAGAAGTTCGGACGGCCCGTCGTGACCTTCATCGACACCGTGGGCGCCTTTCCCGGCATCGGCGCCGAGGAAAGAGGGCAAGCGGAGGCCATCGCCACGAATCTGCGCGAGATGGCCCGACTCCGTGTCCCGACGATCTCCGTGGTGATCGGTGAGGGGGGTTCCGGGGGAGCGCTGGCGCTGGGGGTCACAGACCGGATCCTCATGCTCGAGCACGCCATCTACTCCGTGATTTCCCCCGAAGGATGCGCCGCGATCCTCTGGCGCTCAGCCGAGCACAAGGAGGAGGCCGCTAAGGCGCTACGACTGACCTCCGCCGATCTTCTCGATCTCGGTGTAGCCGATGAGATCATCCCCGAGCCCCCCGGAGGCGGCCACATCGATTGGGACGCCACCGCGAAGGGCGTAGGAGAAGCTCTCCTGCGCACTCTCGAGGAGCTCGAGAGCCTCGAGATCGAGGAGCTCCTCGAGAACCGGTGGGCCAAGTACGGGGCGATCGGGGAATGGCGTGAGAAGGATGGGCCCTCTACCGATGGTTGAGGGTCCGGCCGCATAGGAGCCAGTGACCGAGATGGCCGGATTCGCCGAGGTCCGCTTCAAGGGGAGCCGTAGGGGCTACTTCAGCTATGCCCAACTGGAGTTGGTCCCCGGCGCGTCGGTCATCGTGGAGGCTGACCGGGGCGAGGATCTGGGTGCGGTAACCGCCCTGGGAGCGATTGCCGAGCGAAAGTGCTCGAGCACCGGTGTTTGTCCCACCCCCTCCTCGGAACGGAGAGTCATCCGTCTGGCCAGGGAGGCTGAGGTCGAAAGGCTGCCCGCACTTCGTGAGGACGAGGTGCGAGCGCGGGACGCGACCCGGGAGATGGTCGAGCGCCACGACCTGAAGATGAAGATCACCGAGGCCGAGTGGCAGTTCGATCGCAAGAAGCTGATCATCTATTTTACCGCTGAGCGCCGCGTTGACTTCCGTGAGCTGGTGAAGGATCTCGCTCGCACCTTTCGCGCCCGCATCGAGCTCAAGCAGATCGGCGTCAGAGACGAAGCCGCCCTCCTGGGAGGCGTAGGGCGGTGTGGCCGGGAGATCTGTTGCTCGACGTGGTTGCCGGAGCTCAAGCCAGTCAGCCTCCAGCTTGCCAAAGACCAGCAGCTGTCGTTGAACCCCGCACAGATCTCCGGGTGTTGCGGACGCCTCATGTGTTGCCTCATGTACGAGCATGGGTCGTACGTGGAGGCGCGTAGGAGATTTCCGCGAGAGGGCAAGATCCTCAGAACCTCCCTCGGTGAGGAGAAGGTCGTGCAGGTGGACATCTGGGGCGAGAGGGTGATCCTGGTCGATCCGGATGGCACGCGCAGGGTCCTCCACCTGAAGGAGCTGAAAGACGAGGTGTCGGGACGGGACCGGGGGGACGACCAACGAGAATCCAAGAAGCCGCAGCACCCCAAGGGTGGGGAGAACCGAAAGGGCGGCTCCAAAGGGAACGACGAGTGTGGACCGTAAGAAGCCTTATTACATAACGACGGCAATCGACTACGCAAACGGCGCGCCACACCTCGGTCATACCTTGGAGAAAGTGGGAGCTGACGTTGTCGCGCGATATCACCGCAGGAAGGGTGAGGCCGTTCACTACGTCATCGGCATGGACGAGCATGGCCTGAACGTCCTGCAGAGCGCGCAGGAAGCCGATCTCTCCCCTCAGGAGTGGGTCGATGAGATTGCCGATCAGTTCTTGGCGGCGTGGGACGACCTGGACATCAGCAACGACGACTTCATTCGGACGACCGAGGAGCGACATCATCGGGGGGTTCAGGAGATTATCCGGAGAATCGAAGCCGCCGGGGATCTCTATCAGGGCTCTTATTCGGGCCACTACTGCGTGCGCTGCGAGGGGTATCGGACCCGGGACGAGCTCATCGAGGACGAAGGAGGACAGCTGCACTGCCCCGTCCATCCCACCAGGGACATCGAGTGGATGGAGGAGGAGAACTGGTTCTTCAAGCTGTCGGCGTACCAGGAACCACTCCTCCGGCTCCTGGACGAGCGCCCCGAGTTCATCCTCCCGGAGATTCGACGCAACGAGATACGGAAGGTGATCGAGGGTGGCCTGGAAGACATCTCCGTTTCGCGGTCACGCCTG
>SDBT01009939.1_pt1 | contig 15397 bp, 14 predicted proteins | sample 2277101 | NCBI WGS metagenome assembly SDBT01 (sample SAMN10404973, study PRJNA504765) | marine sediment metagenome | isolation source: marine sediment core GS10_PC15, 103 cmbsf | place: Arctic Ocean: Southern Knipovich Ridge | collected 2010 | reverse complement strand
CTTGGATACAAGCCACCAGCACCTGAAGCTGTCATTCCATCAGAACCCAAAACAATATTATATGCAAATTAAATCAAATAACCCTAACTTTGATAGTGGTCCAAACATTGGGGGCTGGTCATTTGAATACTCCATTGATCACTGAAAAAATTGTGATAGTTTGCAACCCAAGAATATTTTCTCCATACTTTTGGATTATCAGAGTGTTCTTCACTTCTTGTTCATGAATATCATTATAAAGTTCTTTGGCAACTTTCTTGTAATCTAAATTATCAATCATTTTATAAATGTGTTATTAACGATTATCCGCCCAACGGCCCTGTAAATTAGCCACAGGTTTCCGTTGTATCAACACTCATCCAATATCTCGCTTACTAATTGACTACATTTCAAACACTTTCCGTCATTCTCATCTGCTGCAGGCGCTTGTTAGTCCCCGTTATTTTTCATTTTGCGTTTTGGTTCAAGAGGCCAATCGTATTTTTCACCAAAAATCATGTACTCGAAATCTTCGTATGGCATTCCCTTATCGGCAAATTTACAATAAATGTGGGGGAATGGGTAGTCCTCATCACCTTTTAGATCGTAATGGATAATATTTCGCCATGGAATTCGACCCAACTGCCAAATTTTGATTTCTTTGAATGCATACGGATCATAGTCATTATTATCGTCGATGATTTTCCAATTACCCTCATTGTTGATGATGCCCCTGTGAATCCATAGAATGAATTTGATGCCGTTGTGGTAGAAATTGTATACCTCTAGTTTAAACCAACCGCTGATACCGGGAGAATCATCTATTTCAGGATAACTTGTATCATCGACGGATCGAATAATGACTTCACTACAAATAAACTTGTTCCATGGTTTGGAGAAACGCCCTTGTTTATACCGATCCTTAAGCGGCAGATAGAAATCATTGTGCATTCTATCTCTAAGCTCGAGATTGCGTTTGATGTCGCCTTTTTTATGTGCCACAAAATCACTTATCACTGGCTGTATCTGACCAATGGATGATCTAGCTTCGCCTTCTGCTTCCTTTTTCCACTGATACAACAATGAAATCGTGAATTCTGCAGGATCACTATCGATCAATTTAGCACAAGTAGAGCAGAGATATATACCATTTTCGATGCTTGATCGAAATTCGGATGTCAAGTGGGAATCGTATCGAGGTCCGCCTTCAGAAGCAGCTGAGATATGTGATGCCACACCCACATTAAGCGATTTGTCGAATGCAAGTTGTGGACCTCTTGTTCGGGCTCTACAATCTGGATTTGAGCACATGAAATTTACTCGTTCGCCAAGAATCCTTTTCATGGCTTCACTGAAGTCATCTCTCATAACGGTATTCGTGGCCTAACGACTATGATAACCGGCCAAAAGCAACCGATATTTTAGCGAAGTTGCATTTTAGATCAGACATTAATGCCTAAAATTAAAGTCACGCTTTTGAGTCCGAGTTTATCATTGTGTTATGCATTATTATCATTGAAATATGTACTTATAATTTATTTTTTTCACGATAATATATACAACCCTTTAATTGATCAGATTTTTTAATATCTTTTGCATCTTTTACAAAATGATAATAATAAACTGTTAAATAAATTATTTTATAATGATACCGATAATCCTTATCTTTATATAATAAATTATAATCTTTCTGATCAAGAACAAATTCTACCCTGTAATAAGCGCATCTTCTATAATTTAAAGATGTTCGCGATATGATAAGGTTTTTCGGAATATATTTATTATCAAGATGTGAACTATAGAATCTTTCCTTACCCATGTACACTTTTCGTAAGTGAGTACCTGGCCATACTCGTTTAGAAATATTGTATGTACGAGAATCTGTGAAATAATCCATCGACAATACTGATAAGTGATTCTCATTTAAGATTTCTTCAGTCATTGAATCTAATGGATAAGTTACTTTGATATACCCGAAACGATGGATTATTTTAAACCAAGAATATATACCTATTGGGAAAACGATTAGGTAATGAGGGCCAGTGCCCAGAAACGAGGTGACAAATTGAGGTTTAATCGGTTCTGGGCAGGATTGTGTTGGATGAAGAGGAGTAGACTCAATAATAAATTGATAATCACGACCAAGTTTTCGTCTTAAATACCCATCACTTGAAGGGAAAATATATTTCATTTTTTCTTTAAATGGTTCTGGAGATAGCAGTCTTTTAATTATTTCATACAAGATGAAAACAATAAAAATTAGAATTGCTAATTGAAAATCATTAAGCATCATCCCTCTCTTCTCGTCATACTGATAGTAAAATTAATTTACACCACGAAATTTTTTTAATGAAATACTTTTAAAAATTTTAACAGAATGATGTGAATAATTTTATAATATAATGTAGTTTAAAAAGTAAAATTACACCATACAATATATCCATTCATATGAATGAATTTAAGGTGATTATTGGAAATAATTCCTATTATTTGGTGATCCCCAATATTTATTCTGCATGATCAATTTACCACCAATTTTTTTAAAATATTTGCCAATTCAATTTCACTATAATTTATTCGTCAATGCATAACGACTTAAGTTAATCCGATTTAACAGCAGGAGATGAACTTGATAGAAACCACAAAACATACTCCCAAACCGTACCGAAAATCAAAAAACAACGGCTGGCAAATTCGGGTTGAACGCTGGGATAGCGCTATGGCTATACAGAATCAATAGTTGTTATGTTTTTATATCTGAAATAAAGTCTTCAACAAATTTTTTCCAATATTTATCACTACAATTTTTAAGGAAATATTTTAAATCTTTATTTTTAGTGTTATGTTTTTTCTTAACTCGATGAAATTTCGAACAACATTTTTTGAAATTTGGACAATTGTGTAAGCTAAAAGATGGCTTTTCGCTTGTAAAACAATAGAGATTATTATCATATAATAATTTACCGAGAACATGATTAATTCGCCATAAGATGAATGCATCCTTTATATCATATGTTTTTATTTCATCTTGAAATTTTAACTCAAAAACATTATTTGGTCCATGTACAATAATATTAGGAGTTGGTAGTTTATTACGACATCTAAGAGGATATATTAATAATAAACCATCATCAAGAATCATTTCATGAGCTTTTACTCGCCATTCTTTAACCCATTTTGGTTCAGAGAGAAAATCAATATTATTGTGTTGATGTTTTGATATGTCAAATTCTAATTTTAAAAAATCAATGGATTCTTGAACACATCGTGTAAAGATAGGTAAATCCAATTTGGCTGTAATCATATCAGCATATTTTAGTAAAGAAATTCCGTTTTCAGTATTATTTTTAAATTCCTCAAAGTCGGAAGAAATTTCAAAAAGTAAAGAAGAGAATATAAAACTAGGAGAAAGACCACCTCTAGTTCTCCATACACTTGCTGGATGCCATGAAATCATTAAAGTTAAAATTGATGCAAATATTACTATTTGAGTGTTTTCTTTCATCATCTCCTTCCCATACATTAAATCAAATAAAATAAGATCCATCGCATTTTTAAAGGAATCAGAGATATTAGACTGATATAAAAAAAGAATAGGTGCGTTGTATGTAAATCTTAAAATTGAATAAGGAGATAGATATTTTACTATGTCATTTTCTGGAATATCTAAATCTAATGCAAGACGATAAGATACTGAAAAAGCCATAAACTCAAAAATTTGATAAACTGAAACAGGAAATGTATGTAAACCTTTATTTTTTAAAAAAATGCCAAAAGCACCTGTTTTATTTAATTTAATTGGATTTTTGCCCTTGAAGAGTGCATCGTTAAATTCAGTTTCAAAAAAAGATAATTTTGAGATTAATGCATCCCAATCAAAAAATAAATGTTGGTCTTTATTAATTAAGGCAGAATGTTCAATAATCAAATCAGAAATTTTATTTTTTAAGGCTTCATGAGATATTGCTGAAAGAGGTAAATAGAATTTTTTTTTGTCAAGCAGTAATTTAGTTAAATTAAATTCAAAATTAAATATATGTCTTCTATTGTTAGAAATATAAACACCTGCCGAGGTTGCTAAATATTGAAAATAATGTGTCCATTCATGTGCAAGAATAACTTCGCCAATTTCACCACTAATTTTTTTAGGCTGTTCAAATATTGGATCAAATAAATTGATTATTGAGTTAAGATTATCAAATTGTCCAATTATATCCCTAAAATACTTGACTCTTGATATATCATTATTTGACATAAATTAATTTATCCATTATTATATTTATGAGATATTATCAAATATATATTCTGTTTCAATTTTTTTACTATCATTAGACAATAAGTTATTTTGATTTTACCTTAAAACGAGTAACAAAAATTATTAATAAACCTAAGATTCCGAACGCAAGACCTGGGGCTTGGTCTGTTAGTTCAATTTCCAAAGAAAGAATTTTAGTTGTCCAACTCGTATTACTTATAGCACCATGTAAAAATAATATTACTCCTGCAATAACGCAAAAAATACCAATTATAAAACCAAAAATAGAATATAAAAAATGATATTTAGTTGTTTTCAACCAATATTCATCAGATCTTCCTTTTTCAACTGTAATTTCACGATTTGTTCTTCTAAAATTTTGGAAAAATTTTGCCTTTTCCTTTTTCATCATATTGATAACCTTAATTTCTATTTAATTGCTTAATAAGCCTCTAACTAATATTTATTGAATTTTCCATAATACTCTTTAACACTACAACTATAACATAAATTTACATATTCAATGATTTAAAACCACTTAAAATTGTGATGAATTACTGTAAATTTCATTTAAGCAGCGATTAATATAAACCTTGTAACGCCATCTCCACAATTAAGCAAGTTAAAATTCCAAAAATAGTTGAAAAATTGAAATGTATACGATTTTTCCTATTATTTGACAATCGAGAATTACTATATATATACTTTATTTTTTGTTATAGAATTAAGGAATTGAACAAAATCCCTCCCATTAGAAATATCAGCTAATTTTTCTTTCAATTGGTTAAATTCCATGCCCAACACCTGATTCGATTCTTTGAGATGTGCCATTTCTTCTTTCAATAATTTATTCTGTTTTTCAAGATTTGAAATGTCATTTGTTTGTATGATTTTAGTTGTTTCTTGCTCAAAAATACCTTCCCGATCTAAATACCTATCTGGCATTTTACTTGCCATTGACCAACCATACCGGTAGCATAATTGAAAATGACTCAAATGGTTAGCATAATAGGTAGCACTTGAATGCCTTAAAATATGTGGTGTTACTCGTTTATTTGGAATAATCTTACTTTTTCTATGAATCATCATTCTTAAACTATTATAGTTAATAGGGAATAGAAAATCCTCATCAGTTTTATCTTGATATTCTTGAAGCCATAATTCAAGATACTTAGAACAAATTGGTAAATGGATTGTTCTAGGTTTGGTTTTTGAAACCACAATTCTTACTTTGTAGGTATCTTCTTTTTTTGTTAAGTCTTTGATTCTAATATTAAGTGTTTCTTCAATTCTTGCACCACTATCAAAAAGAAACATGATTATTGCTTTATCTCTGATATTGGATACATCAGCGAGTTTTTCAATTTGCTCCCTTGTTAAAGCAGGAACTTCTTTTACTATATCATAAGTATCTATCCAATCAACGAGTTCGGGATATTGTTTATTATTCCCTAACAGCCATTTATAGAATTTCCTTATAGTTTTTTTATAATCAAGCTTTGTAGAATGAGCATACTTCCTTGTTTTTGGTATTTCTTTGTCATTTGATTTTACATCAATGCAATATTGATCATTTTCTAAGGATTCTATTAGTTTTTCCATATCAGATTGAATTACTTGATCAAATGGTTTATTCAACCAAGCTGATATTTTCTTTAATATTTGTATGTACTTGAGACATCGTGCGATTCCGATTGACTTTTTTTGCCTGTTCTTTAATGTTTTACCTAATCTGCAATCTCGAATAAATTTGAGAATAAATTCCTTATTCTCTTTTATAATAACTTGATCGTTCTCTAGATTTGTTCTAGCTGTAATAAAGTGCTTTTCTCTGTTATGTATGTCTTTCTTTTGGATATTTTCCATACAATAAGCCTATTTCCTCTTTTTTATTTGGTTTGTGGTGTTTGAACGAAGGATTAGCTCTTTATTTGTGACAAAAACAGTGAACGCCCACGCCGAAGGCCATCAGAATTTGTTACAAAACTTGAGCTATTGATTTTTGGATAAGCCCTAAAAGTGTAACAAAAAGTAGAAGCGCCCACGCCGGACACCATTAGAATTTGTTACAAAACTTGAGCTATTAATCGTCGGGATTATGAAACTTTCAAAATACTGTAATTAGAAAGCACTCAAGTATTTAAATTTTGCGGTGTTTGAGAGGTGTAAAAATTAAACCATCAAAACACAATTCGATCCAACATCACAAAAACTTTATAAAACCAATTTTCCTATTATCCTCATAAAAAGATGGCGAGGAATAGTTACATTCTTAAAACAGTATTGCTTCTATTAATTGCAGTTTTATTTTTATTTGTGGTTGCACAAAATGTTGAAGGAGTGGGGGGAGATTGTACCAATCTATGCTCTCCTGTTGGAACTACAGATTGTTCTTCTGGATGGCTTAGGACTTGCGGATATTATGATTCAGATGAATGTACTGAATGGCAATTAACAGCTTGCCCATCTCCATCTACTTGTCAAAATGGAGCATGTGTTATAGTAGATTCTTGTTCTGATTCAGATGGAGATAATATGAATTCTTGGGGGGAAGTTGACGGATATTCTAATGGAAATCATTATACTTATGGTGATTATTGTAAATCAAGCCCTGTTGTTTATGAATATATTTGTTCCGGAAATAGTTGGCAAAAAGTAGATAGATATTGCACAGGGGCAACTTCTTGTTTAAATGGTTGGTGCCAATATATAGATTTTTGTTCTGATTCAGATGGAGATAACAAATACATTAAAGGAAAAGTTACCGGATATGATAATGGAAATTCATATACTAATTGGGATTATTGTTCAGGCGATAATGTCAAGGAATATCTCTGTGATGGGGTTAATTCAGGGGTAGGGACAAGAACTTGTTCAAGCGGAGAAGCTTGTGTAAATGGTTATTGTCAAGACACTTCTTATTGTGGCGATGGAACTAAAGACTCGGGCGAACAATGCGATTTTGGTACAGGAGTCAATACAGATACTGCATGCACACCGTCACCTTCTTATGATACTACTTATCCATACGCTACTTGTACTATCTGTCATACCAATTGTTTAGGAACCACAACATATACAGCTGGATATTGTGGTGATGGAATTTGGCAAGGATTGCCCAATGAACCATGCGAGGGAACTCAAGGTATAAGCGGTGGGCAAACATGTAATGCTCTTTGTGAAATACAAGGTGGCTGTGAATCTGAATGTGATTCAGGACAGACACAATGTTCTGGAAACATAGTTCAAACTTGCGGAAATTATGATTCAGATTCTTGCTTAGAGTGGGGAGATACCCAAACTTGTACCTCTCCTGAGACTTGTCAAAACAGTCAATGTGTTTGTTCAGATACAAGAACAAATACTCAAGTATGTGGAACTCAAGAATGTTTAACTAAAAATGATAATTGTGGTGTAGCAAGAAATTGTGGAAGCTGTACATTACCTGAAACTTGTCAAAGTGGTACTTGTGTAGATCCAGGAGCTAATTGTCCTGCTGATAAAGATTGTTCAGGTTTAGAATGTGGTAATGATCCTGTTTGTGGATTAAGTTGTGGAAGTTGTTCTTCTGGGTATTCTTGTCAATCTGGAAGTTGTGTTGAAGACCCTCCTCAAGATCCTTATTGTGGAGATGGAATATGCAATAATGGAGAGACATACGGAACATGTCCTGCAGATTGTGATCCTCCTGCTAATTGCGAATTAACATCTGCAACATGGAGTTTAACAGAAGTAACTGAAAACGAACAAGTTCAATTAATAGTTAGTGGAACAAATTGTGATGGAGCAACAGTATCTTTTGAAGTGTGGGAAGATGATTTATTAGGTGATGATTTAGCTAATATTCAACCAAGTAATGTTATATTTAACTCAGGAAGTGCTGTTGGAACTTGGATAGCTGAATGGGAAGATGATATAAGTGGAGACCCTGAGTATTATTTTAAAGCAAGTGTTACTGGAGATACAATAACAAGTGCTAATCCTGATTTAATTGTAACTCAAGATACAAGCTACTGTCAAACAACACCTGTGGATTTATGTAGTGATTATACTTCTCTAGGGCAATCAAAATGTGAACTTGATTATTGTGGAGCAATAGATAATAGCATTCCTGAAGGTGTTGATTGTGAAGCAGATGGTGTAGACTGTGCATGCACTTGGCGGTGGCAAACAGGTGAATGTTCAGCTAGCTATGAATCTGGAAATATTGGTACATGTTATCTTCAAGAAACTGGAGAATCTTCAAGTTGTGAAACATCTGATTTTTTAACTTACTCTTGGACAGCTATCTGGGAATGGAATTCTGGTAATTATATTTATGAAGATCCTGAAAGTACTGATTATGTATATGAAGGAGAACCTGTAAATGCCTGGCATTATGATCCTATTAATTTATTTACAGGAAAAAACAAGTCTAGCCAATGTATTGCAGGTGAAAACATAATAGCTTGCCCTGCTCAAATTCAGTTACCATTCTATACTAAATATAACTTTTTAATAACAGTTATTGTTATAATTCTAATTTATTTAGTTATTCAGTATGTTAATAAAAAACCAAAAAGGAAAAAAAGAGTTAAGAGAAAAAAGAAGTGATTATTTTATAAGAATTTTTCTAAAATATCTTTAGACAATTCCAAAGAATTATCGCAATGTTGTTTTAAATTTCTTGATGAGCTACCTCTAAAATAAACATTCTCTACTTTTTTATTTCTATTTTTGATTGAATGAACTGCTGGTACAAAATCACCATCCCCTGAAACTAAAATTGCTACATCAAAGATATTGTAAGCTGAACCATCAACCATGTCAACAGCCATATGTATATCATCTTCTTTTATTATATAGTAATGTTTATTAGTTCCTTTGATATTTCTCTTTAATAATCTGCATAGAACTAAATGAAACTTTGGTATATTCCTTAACCTTTTATAAAAGTCCTTTTGACTCTTAAATTTGTTTTGATTAAAGTTTTTATCAAGTCTGGCATTATAATAATAAATACCACTCAGTTCTCGTTTTTTAACTAGAAACTTGGCAAATTTATTAAATTTAAAATTCTTTAATCTTTTTTCTTTTCCAAATAATTTTCTTAAACCAAAATAAAAATTATTACCATCAATAAAAACAGCGACTCTTTCCATTTGAAAAAAGCCCATCCCTTGCTAAGCAAGGATGAGCGTATATGGAAATAATAGAAGTCTACTCTTTAAATAGCTTTTGATTACTTAACTAAAGAAATTTTCTTTGATTGATTAAAACCATCAGATGTTTTGAGGTTTACAATATAATTTCCTGAAGGCAAATAGGATGTGTTGAATTCTTCAACATAGGCTCCTGATTCTTTAATACCTTTTTCAAGATTCTTTATATGTTTTCCTTTAATATCATATAAATCTAATGAAATATTAGATTGCTTATTTAGAGAATATGGTATCGTAGTATTTGAATTAAAAGGGTTAGGATAGTTTTGTCCTAAGGAAAAACTTTTTTGAACATTTGCTCTTCCCTTCTCTTCTACAGCTAAACTTGTCTTGTCTACGATCATATTAGGGTTTATATATGTCATTTCTCTATTACCATTTCCATCAATATGAATATATGCAGCAACAGTTGTTTTTGGAAGATCTGTTACTCCTGAATTGTAAGCAGTTTTAAAATCATGTACTCCAAGAATATCTACTCGACTATTATAAGGAATGCTCCCATCGTTGACTCCAGGTTTAACAATTATTCCTCTTTGAGGCTCAAAAAACACCCAGTCATCAACATCATTTAAATTAGTTCCTGTAAATATTGCGCTAATACCATGATTAAACTGTCCATCATCTGAATGAACTCTTGTTATGTAAATTGGAAGATAAAACAATCCGTTATAATCTAAATTATATTTAGAATGAATTAATTCAAGGTCATCACGATTAGGACTATACCCATTTCCAGTTAGGAAATCTCCAACAGAAAATCTATCAGAATTAAAAAACTTATCAGGATCTGAATTAGTATTATATGTATAATTATTCAATTCAGTCATAATCGGATAAATCTTACTAACCCAGTCTTTCTTTTCTTCTATAGTAGATCTCCAATACTCAGCTGGCATGTATTGAATATTCCCATTTAAATATTCATCAAGAACTTGTTTATCCTGTGTTGTAGATTGAATTCCATTAGCATCAACATCTGAATAAAAGTTTTGAGTAGTGTTCATTGCGCTAAGATCATCTGTATCAACATCTCCGTCTTGGTCAACATCACCACTCCCATAGCTTCCAAAATAGTTCACAACTTCGTTTTTAGGTGAGAAAACATCATACCAAAGAGGTGTTTGAGCATTTAATTTGTTTGGTAGTAAAGTAGAAACTGCTAAAGCTGTTCTAAAGAGCACTTTTTTTACTAAACCACTAATTTTCATAGTGTAACTACTACAAGAGAGTATTTAAAGATTGCTGTTAAGAGATAATTTTTAGTGTTTATATTCAACTTGCTTTGTATTAATTTTTAACCAACTCTACCAAGTGATGTAGAGAAAGAAGAATAAGGGCGCAAGATAGCGGTCAATTGCAACGGACATTGCTTTTAGTTTTCCATTTACAAGGAAAACCTTTTTCCGTTTCTCACGCCCCTAAGTATTTATGTCAAAGAAATCTATGTATGAAAACAATAATATGTCTTCTCGAAAAAATTCAGCATCCGGCAAAACTAAAATTAACAGCCACTAACTGACAATGCAATGATTAAATGAAGGATACTGACATTATATGAACATAAAAAAGATAAGAAACAATTTAGGCTTAACTCAGGCTGAATTTGCAGAAGAATTGGGAATTAGCAGAGCTTCGCTATCTGACTATGAAAGAAACAGAACCAAACTTCCTTTATATATAGAAAAATTAATTAAGTGCATGTTTGGAGATAAAAAGAGTCAGAAACTTGGAAAGATTAACAAAGAGCTGCAAAAAGAAAACAAAATCCTCAAAGAAGAGGTCAAGTTTCTTGAGAAGAAACTAAAAATCCTTGAGAGCAGTAGATAGTAATATTTTAGTTATAAATATCAAACCTACAATATGGACTGCTATATTGTTCCATCTGCTTCAAATTAATTAACGTTTAATTCCCGAAACAGGATTATTATAATGCTCTTAAAAATCGTATTTTTTCCTTAGCAGCTGTTCCATATAAGATACTCATCAATCTCCGTTCTTTTTCATATTCCTCAGGATCATCTGTATCATTAGGTATATAAACAGGAGTTTCATGATCAAAATAATAATTAAATGCCAAAACTGCATTAAATTGTGTAGACCCGAAAGTTTTTTCGAAAATCGTATATCGGTCTATGATAGACTTTTTCCTGTCAGAGTATACAGGTGTAATTATAGTCTTACCAGAATCTATTACAATTCTATCAGGATATAGTTTATCCAATAATTTTTTCATTTGTGATTTGTTTAACGGATTAGAGTATATATCATTGTAATATTTTACTAATTTATTGTAAAGATTTGGTGCTTTTTTGTATGCTGCTTTTAGATTTTCTTCAACATGAGGTGTGTGTTTAAATTTATCACCACAAAAAGTTGCAGGATTACCAGGAATAAATGGTGCTAGTATAATTTTTTTCCAATTAGGTATGAATAATTTAATAATAAATTTTAAAGATATCGCTACCTCCCCATTATGAGACCATTCTAATAATGCTTTTCCGAATATTTCACCATTAAATCTTTTGATCTTTATATCATGATCTTCTGTTGTTGCCCAAGCACGCTCACCATTCTTAAAGAAACCACCTTCAATACGAGTCGATTTCTCTTTATCAAGAGAAGCTATTAGCATTTCCATAATTTCTTTGTTTTGGACAATTTTATAATTTTTTCCCATGATTGAAAGAGGATCACAAGTATCTGTTCTAACAATTCCTTTATGTTCAGAAAATATTATTTCGCCACATTTTTTATTGTGCAATCCTGATACAGGACTAGCTCCATCTACCTCCCAATCAAGTCTAAGATCCTTTAAGATTTTATCTAAATTATATTTGGAAGATGATATATTATTGAATTTCATATTATTACCTCGAGATTGTTATTTGTTTAAGTAAACAATGTGGTGTGATCTTATAAGCTAGTTTCATTTTATTTATATAGATGAAATAAATAATTGAAAGATTTTGCGAAAATGATTCAATAATTTGACTGAAAAGAATAATACTAACATAAAATTACAGAACTCATTGTACACCTCACTGTGTACTAAAATATTTTAGATTTACCGTACATTGAGTCTCAATAAAGAGTAGAATACTATAACTCGTATATTTTATAAATTCCTCTATTTAGGATAAGACATTTTAGTTATAAATAAACAAGTACTCCTATAATTAATTAAAAATACTGGATTTCCAGTATTTATTATAATATGCTGCACTTTCTTTCGTTACATATATTTGTTTATATAGTAATAAAATCAATAAATTTAAAAAAGAACTCCTGAAAGAAATAAAATCCTAAAGGAAAAAATCAAGTTTCTTGAGAAGAAATTGAAAATCCTAAAGAGTAATAGATAGTAATATTTATAATACTATCAGTGTTTATTAAATAGTAGAAATACGTTCGGTTTTGGAACTCAACCGCCAGAACCAATCTTTATAGAGAGAAGAGGTGCAAATCTCTTCTCTTTTTTATAATCACAAAATATTTAAACAGCTCAATATAATATATGTTATGGAAAGTGAAATCAAAGCACTTAGAAATGATGTCCAGCAACTAATTGTAGATGTTTCTTTACTTAAAAACACCTTACTTGATGAAGGAGAATTAAGTGATTGGGCAAAGGAAGAATTAGCAAAAGCTAGAGCAGAACCTGAAGAAAACTATTTATCTAGTGAGGAAGTGGAGAAGCTTATTTTGTCAAAATGACATATAAGTTAAGATGGACAAGCCAAGCTTCTAATTGTCTAGCAAAATTACAGCAAGATATTGCAGTTAGAATTCATGAGAAAATAGTTTCTATTGCAGAAAATCCATTTCGATATCTTGAACACTACTCAGGAAAAAACTTATATAAGTTTAGAATAGGAGATTATAGAGCATTAGTTGATGTAAATATAAAAAGAAATATTATTTTTGTGAGAGTAATTGAAAAGAGAAGTAAGATTTATAAAAGGTAAGTAAAAAGGTAGGTTATTAATGAATCATATTTTGTTGTATTTTGGTTAATTGATTTTGATTATAAAATACAAAAATAAATAGAAAGCCCAAGCAAATTATTGTATGGGCTTTCTATAATACTCTTATCAGATTATCTTATTTTAGGAATAGCATTTTTTTGGTATTAGTAACTGTTTTATTAGTTTCGTTTGATGTTATTGAAATACTGTAAAAATACGTACCAGCAGGAACTTGAAGATTATTCCTATCTAATCCAGACCATTGAACTTGTCTATTCCCTGTATTTACATTATTAAAATTCCAAGTAATTATTTCTTTACCTGCAATATCATATACTGTTATATTTACATCACTTAACTCAGAAACAGAGTAATTTATAGTTGTACTTGGATTGAAGGGATTTGGATAATTAAACATCTCAGTACCATTCTTAACTATGTTACCGTTAGCTCCTCCATTTTTTGAATCACCTGCGTTATATGCACAATATTTTGTGTCTTGATCATTCTGAGGTCCTCTTGTACAAACAACTTTCATTGTAAAACCTGTCATTGACATTCGTTCGCTTCGACTAACATTATTTCCTCTATAATTCCAAGTACTACTACCATCATATTTTTTATACCAGCTATAGTTTATCGAACCTGATCCGCCTGAAGTATTTGCAGTAAACGTACCCCATTGTTTAAAGGCTAGCTCGCTTGGACCGGTAATATTAACATTAAATCTTTCTCTAAATCCTTCCAAAGTTGATACTCTAAGATCTAATACTCTTGCATTATCCTCATATAGTGCAGTTCCCATAGTAATCCCGCCGTAATAAATGTTAGGATTTGACCAATATTGCAAACGTGTGCATGGACCACCCTGATTACAATCACTATATGACATAATAGTCCTCCATGAGTATTGATCATTTATATATCCATGTCCGTAAGTATAGTAGGGATTACTATAAATCTCTCTGTTGTGTCCGGCACCGTATAAATGTCCAATTTCATGACCGAACGAATAATATCCTGTAGCTGCTTCATGATCAACAACTGCAAATGCTCCGGCAGCATTTGCCTTTATCATATATGCATAACCTACATAACTTGTTGCGGTGTGATCTACAATTAACACACACACATCTGCACTATATTTGTTTCTTTCCGTATGTACATTATCCATATAGTTGTCGCTAGTATTACGAAGTCTAATACAATCAGTTTGCAAGCTGCTAGATTCTGAATAATTTACTTCCATTTTTTTTATGAGGTTTATATATGCATCTATATCGCTATTGGAATATGATAAATTAGTTTCTGTAACGGCTGTTTGTATAAGACCGTTAATTGAACCAACAGCATTTTTTGCGGCAGTTGTATAAGCAACTAAAACATCGATTGTAGGATCATTTGGGGCTTTTTGACTAACTACTTTTTGTAGCATTTTACCTAACCTGCTTTCATTTATTGTTACATCCGTTTCATCGTCGGTTCCATAATCTATTTCCCCCTCGTTTGGGAATTTAGATTCATCAATAAAAATAAGTGCATGAAAACCCTGTCCCAACGGTTCTATTTTGTATATTTCGTTCATTAAGGTGATAGTTCCTGTAATACCTTCTTTAGTTTTTACGAGAATAGTCCTTTCATAATTCGAACCAAGTGTACTTACCCATACAAAGGATGTATCGGACTCTACTTTAGAGTATTCCTTAATAGCAATATATCGAATTTCAGAACTTAAGTTTAATGACAGAGCATTATTTTTGAGGTTTTTGAATTGTTCATTTAGTCTTACTGTCTTTACAATTTCTGTTGTTGGTCTAGCACTTATTACTTTCAATAATTCAAGCTGTTTATTGCTTAATATGTTCTTATCTACTTCAACAAAAAAATCATCACTATTCGCTTGTGCAAATAATATATTAGCGATGATAAAACAGATTAAAATAATTAGTTTTTTCATTGTGATTTCCTATTTTTGTTTGATGGGAATATTTTCT
>SDBT01009938.1_pt1 | contig 15398 bp, 11 predicted proteins | sample 2277101 | NCBI WGS metagenome assembly SDBT01 (sample SAMN10404973, study PRJNA504765) | marine sediment metagenome | isolation source: marine sediment core GS10_PC15, 103 cmbsf | place: Arctic Ocean: Southern Knipovich Ridge | collected 2010 | reverse complement strand
GATACATGCGGCTCTGTCGCATCGGATCGGCAAACGCAGGGCGGTGGTGTCAGCCTGCCTAGTAGGCATATGTGGTTACGGCGGGTCCTGGTTCTTGTATACACCGGCGATTCAGTGGCTGCAAACGATTGCGTCAGGTTTAATGGGAATGTCCGCGGCTTCTCTCTGGATGCTGCATAGTTCCATCGGCGCCGACATTATTGACCAGGATGAGCTCAATACGGGGAAAAGAAGAGAAGGTTCTTTTACCGCCTGCGCTTCTTATATTCTTAAACTGGGAAATTCATTAGGTTATTATGTTTCCGGTCTTATTTTAACATGGGCGGGTTTTACCTGGAAAGTTAAGGTGCAGGCGCCCGAGACCATATTTTGGATTCGCTTTTGTTTAGCTTCTGTGCCAATCGTTGGCCTGATCGTAGCTATTATTTTTGTTTTGCGCATGCGGATAACAAGACGAAGAGCCAAGGAAAACCGCAGGAAGCTCGAAGATCGCAGAGGCAGGGTTTAAGTAACTCATCAAGTAAAAATTAGGGGCAGACACCTTTAACAGGGAAAAAGGCGTCTGTCCCTATTTTGATAAACGTTATTCGCATGGTAAACTTTCTCAAATTTTATGACACAACCGAGCAAAGATAAAGAACTTAGGGTAGGAATTATAGGGTGCGGGAATATTTTCCCAATGCATGCCCGGCCCATAGCCAATATAAAGGGGTTAAAGCTTACCCACGTCTGTGATATCGATAAAACAAAGGCCTTTAAAAGAGCGAAAGAGTATGAATGTGACTTTTATCGATATTATAAGGAGATGCTGAGGAAAGAAAAGCTCGACTGTGTACACATACTTACTCCGCACTATCTACACGCCGAAATGGCAATTCAGGCTGCAAGACATAAAACAAATATCCTCGTAGAAAAACCTATGGCAATAAATCCCAAAGATGCATCGAGGATGATAAACGCGGCTAATAAAAATAACGTAAAACTCGGTGTAATTTATCAGAATAGATATACCCCTGCCTCAAGGCTCCTCAAGGAGAACCTTGATAACGGTAAGCTTGGCAAGATAAAGGCTATAAAGCTTGTGCTGTCCTACCACAAACCTGACGAATATTATAAAAAAAGCAATTGGAAAGGTACCTGGAAAAAAGAAGGCGGCGGGGTATTGATCGATCAGGCGATACATTTTATTGATACATTAAGATGGCTTGTAGGAGATGATGTAGATTATGTAGAAAGCCATATGGCTAACCGCATGCATAAAGCAATAGAAGTTGAGGATTTAGCAGAGGGTATTATTAAGTTTAAGAAAGGCACGTATATCTGTTTTTATCTTATTAATTATTATTCCTATGATGATGATACCAAGATAGAGATTGACTGCGAAAAAGGAAGGGTAAATATAATAAAAGAGTCGGCAAGGGTTGGTCTTTATGACGGAACCGTGTTAGAGGCTAAACCGAATCCGGATGATTATATAGATTACGGTGAAGAAGTAAGGAATTATTGGGGTGGATGCCATATTAAGCAGATTGAGGATTATTATCGTTCTTTAAGAGAGGGTAATGACCCTTGGATAGACGGTCATGAGGGCAAGGCCACCCAGGATCTAGTCTGGGCTATGTACAAATCTGCCAGACAGGGCAAGAAAGTCAGTTTATAATTGACACTGTAATACTATTGTATTATAATATTACTATAGCGCTTGGTAGAAGCGTATTTTTTTATCAGGTCTTATTATAGACTTTATAAAGGCGATTATATAAAGTAACCAGAAACCAGAAAAAAGATTCTGGTTTCTGTACTCTGGTTTCTGGTTACTGGTTTCTCTGTAATAGGGGGATACACATGGCAGTACGAGTAGGCATTATCGGCTGCGGAAAGATCACAGAACGGGCAAGCTTGCCGAATCTCACCAATTACAAGGATAAATGCGAAATTAAATGCTTATGTGATATAGTAAAAGAACATGCCGAAGAGCAGGCGAAAAAGTTCAATATAGAAGGCGTCGATATCGTTACGGACTGGAAGGCGCTTGTAAAGAGACCCGATATAGACGCTGTTTTTGTCAATACGCCAAATTATTTGCACGAAGAAATGGCAGTTGGTACTGCAAAATCAAAAAAACATATTTTAGTCGAAAAACCCATATCCATCTCAAACAAAGCTGCAAAAAATATGATAAACGCCGCGAAGAAAAACGGCGTTTTTTTTATGGTAGAACAAACGCAGAGATTTGACCCTGTGCATCAGGCAGCAAGGAAATTTATTGAAACAGGCAAACTAGGCAAAATTAATACGGTGAATGGGAGAATAGGCCACGCTGGTCCGGAGTATTGGGCCGGCGGTAAGGAAGGATGGTTTAGCAACAAGTCGCTTTCCGGTGGAGGCGCGATGATAGACGTAGGCATTCATATTTTAGATTTGCTAAGATGGCTGAGCGGAAAAGAAGTCGCGGAAATATCGGCAAACATCGGAACTGTTGAAAAACCATTTCCAGTTGATGATAACGGGAGCGTTCTCATGAAATTCTCCGATGGGACAATCGGGCACTTTGAGGCTAGCTGGACAACAAGGCCGTATGAGGTGATGACCTGGATATACGGCGAAAACGGAAAGATTCATACAGCTATAGGTACAGAAAAACCGGTTATGGTACAGTTGGCTACGGTCGGAGAAGGAAAAGACCCCAATTGTGTTTTAGAGGATATTTATCCCGAAGTAGGAGGAGGCAGCGGCTGGGAGAACGCCGTTCATTACTTTATAGATTGCGTAGAGAAAAACGAAAAACCGTTTGTTACAGGCGAAGAAGGCGCAAAGAGCATGGCGGTGATTTTAGCAGCGTATGAGTCGGCAGAGAGCGGTAAGTGGGTGAAAGTGAGGTTTTGAGTGAAACTGGGATTGTGTACTTGGAGCTATAACAGAAGTCTTGGGTTTCACGATCCAAAAACCAAAAAAATAGATTTTGAACAGATGATTAAGATATGTGCGAAGGATCTTAAAATAGGCGGAATAGATATTATAACCGATTTGCTTCCTAAGTCTGACAAGGCTTATCTAAATCACATCAAAAAACTCTGTACAGATCTACAGCTTACAATTTGTTGCCTATCTCCTGCAAACAATTTTTGTCAGGAGGATGAGAAGGCCCTAAAGGAACAAGTAGCATATGTAGAAAAATGGCTTGATGCGGCTGTAATTTTAGGTGCACCCGTGTTAAGGGTGTTTGCAGGATGGATTGGCAAGGAGAAGCAAAAGGGAGTTTGGCCAAATGTTGTCAAGGCCTTTAAAGAATCTGCAAAACTGGCCCAGCAAAGAGGCGTGACCTTGGCAATAGAAAGCCATAATGACGGAGGATTGTTGCCTTCAAGCATTGAGACATTTCAGCTTTTAAAGGATATAGACTCTCCCTGGGTAAAATTGAATCTTGATACAGGCAATTATCATGATAAAGATAACTATGCTGCTATAGAGAAATCCATGCCTTATGCAGTACACATACATGCGAAAATACATAAGTTATCTCCCCAAGGAGAAGAGCTTGAATTCGATTATGAAAAGATATTCAACATCCTGAAAAAGCATGATTATAGAGGTTTTATTTCGCCTGAATACGAAGGAAAAGAGGATGAGATGGAGTATGTGCCGAAAACGATGGATATGATTCAGAGAGTAGCGAAAAAAGTAGGATATTGTTAGGATTAAGGAAGAAAGGAAGAAAGGATTAAGGATTAGGGGTTATGGAAAAGGGGACGTTTTTACAGGAATTTAAGCGGCAGAGGATATCCTATCTTTTTATCATTGCGCCATTTACCCTGTTTTTTATATTTGTCCTTTTACCTATTTTTGCTTCTCTTTTTCTCTCGTTTACAAAATATAATGTAATCAACGCTCCTACATTCGTAGGGTTACAAAATTATAAGAATATTCTCTTTAACGATCTCCGTTTCAGAAAGGCCATACTTAACACCTTTATTTATGTAATTGGCGTTGTTCCGGTTGGGGTCGTTTTGGCAGTGTTGCTTGCCGTCGGCATAGATCAGAAAATAAGATTCAAGAATTTTTTTAAAGGAGTGCTTTTTCTGCCGACGGTAACTTCAATAGTCGCATCTTCGGTCATATGGAGATGGCTTTTTGCCGGAGAAAAATACGGACTCATCAATTATTTTATAGTTATGAAAATGGGGTTTAAACCCTTGGACTGGCTTATGAGCACGACCTGGACCATGCCGGCGATTATGATAATGAGTATTTGGGCGGGACTTGGATACAATGTGATCCTTTTTTTGGTGGGTCTTCAGACAATACCTCATACTATGTATGAGGTAGCTGAGGTTGACGGGGCTGGTTTCTGGCAGAAATTCTTTAAAATCACTCTGCCTCTTTTGAAACCCACAATAGTATTCGTTACCATAATAAGCTGCATCGTCTCATTACAGGTATTCGAACAGATATACGTCATGACCGGAGGCGGCGGAGGACAACTCGGAGGCGTTCTGGACTGCGCCCTCACAGCCGTTCCGTATTTATTCGATAAAGGTTTTAATAAATTCGAGATGGGTTATGCGTCCGCGCTTGCGTACATATTGTTTCTGCTAATATTGATTTTGACATTTATAAACATAAAATTTGTAAAATCAAAGGTAGAATATTGATATGTTTTTAACTCTCGTTTACTAAGAAAGCGGTCCTAAAATGATACGCACCAAAAAGAAACGATTTTCGATGACGATATTTTTGATATATGTGTTTCTCTTTGTTGCGGTATTTACGATGCTCGTGCCGTATTACTGGATGCTTATAACCAGCGTAAAACCGCAGGGGGAGATACAGACATATCCGCCGAGATTTTATGTGAAAGAGCCCACTACGCAGCCGTATAAGGACCTTTTTAAGCTGATACCGATGGGCCGGTATGTGTTAAATAGTCTTTTTGTCTGTACTTCTGTTGTTTTATTTAAGATATTTGCATGTTCGCTGGCAGGCTATGCCTTTGCCAAACATAAATTTTGGGGAAGGGATTTTTTGTTTATGCTGTTTCTTGCATCTTTAATGATACCGTGGCAGGTAAATATTATTCCGGGGTTTATTATTGTAAAAAATTTAGGATGGCTTAACAGCTTTAAGGGGCTGATTATACCGACGATGGGATGGGGCGCCTTCGGTATATTTTTAAGCAGGCAGTTCATATACAGTATACCCGATGATTTAATAGATGCGGCAAAAATAGATGGCTGTAGTGAATTTAGAATCTATCTCAATGTCATATTGCCTTTGATTAAGCCGGTATTGGCAACACTCGCCATTTTCACCTTTATACAACAGTGGAATAATTTAGTGTGGCCGATGGTTATCATAAGCTCAAGGGCAATGAAGACAGTTCCTTTAGCGTTGACCGTTTTAAGTAGTCAGACGAGTTCTAATTTCGGCATGCTTATGGCAGCGGCTGTTGTGGCAACGACACCTATGCTTATAGCGTTTTTATTGTTTCAGAAATACATTATAAAGGGAGTACTTTTGACTGGGTTAAAAGGAGTAACTTTGTAAATGAAAAATTTAGGAATTATATTATTATCATTATTTCTATTAACATCGTGTACGAAACAGGAACCTATTCGGGTGTCGGAGGGAGATCCTCTTGTTTATTTAGCCGTAACAGATGCCGTTGCTTCAAGTTTTGACGATACTCCCGATTGGGCGCCGCTTCCGAATGCCATGGCAGCGGTTGACGGAGACATGCTAACACGCTGGTCGCCTAAATTAGGCATTGATAACGAATGGATATACTTTGATTTCGGAAAAGAAAAGGTTCTGAATAAAATAGTGATTAGATGGGAGAATGCCTTTGCGACAGAATATGAAATACTTACATCTAGTGATGCGAAAAAGTGGACGAGGCTTTTGTTGAAAAAAGACGGAAAGGGCGCCATAGAGACTTTGGAATTCCCGGCTGTAAAGGCCAGATATGTAAAGATAATTGGGTTAAAGCGGATAAATGACCAATGGGGATTCTCCATGTGGGAATTTGGGCCTTACGGTCCACAGTCGTTAAATCCCGGCGAAAAGATTAAAGTAACAGATGAAGAGGCCTTTAAAAAGAAGAAAGAAGAGTTAACGGAGACCCTGGCAGCCGAAAAAGAAGCCCTCTTACCGATGAGACTCGATGAATTTCAAAAAGGCATTTGTTATACCTCATGGGTCTTTGATGAACTTTTAGGCATCCCATCCGATTTTATGCTTATACATCTTAAAAGATTAGGAGTAACCCATTTGTCCATAGTTGTTCCCGCATATCAGGAGACCATAGATTCCTCTAAAATCTTTACAAATGACTTTGACGGCGGAGATACCCCGAGTGATGAATCTATCGAACATGCCATAGAGATTGCCCATTCCCTTGGTATGAAGGTCATGCTTAAGCCTCACGTTGATTGCCGCGACGGTACGCCCCGCATCGACATAATTGCCTCCAGTGAATGGTTCGATAATTATGAAAAGATGATTATCCGTTATGCAAAATTAGCCCAGAAGAATAAGGTGGAGATTTTTTCCGTCGGAACAGAGCTCGAAGGGACTACCTTTGGTCGATGGACACAAAATTGGAGGGATATAATAAATAAAATAAAGGGCGTTTACTCGGGCTATCTTACATATTCGGCAAACTGGACCGAATATGAGACAGTCCCTTTCTGGGGTATGATGGATTTTATAGGCATAGACGCCTATTTTCCGTTGACAAAGAATAAAGACGCTACCAAAGAACACCTTATAGAGGCGTGGGAGGGGATAGCGGATGATTTAGGAAATTGGCTGAATGAAAAAGGATTAAATAAACCAATAATATTTACTGAAATAGGGTATCCTTCAAGTGACGGCGCAAACAAGCAGCCCTGGAGTCAAATTACTGACGTAGAAGATCAGGATGAACAGAAAGATTGCATGGATGCCGTTATTACGGTCATGAGTAAAAGGCCCTATTTTAAAGGCATGTATTTATGGCAGTATCTTCCGCAGGATAGATGGAGTCCGCTTGGTTTTACGGTAAAGGATAAGGCCGCAGAAAAAGTTTTGTCCGAGTGGTATAAGAAGTTATAAGCATTAACCAAAAAGAAAGAAGGAGGATAACATTATGAAAAAGGTAATATTGATGCTGTTGGTTTTTGGGTTGGCCCTTGCATTTTCAATAGCAGCATTAGCAGAGGAAAAGGTCCTTTATGATTTTGAGACAGGACTTGAAGGCTGGGAGATCCCTGATTGGGCGCATGAACAAGATGATTATGTAGCGGATAGCGTAGATGCCTCTTCGGATTTCGCATCTAAAGGGAAAAATAGTCTAAAAGTGACAGCTAATTTTCCGGGAAAAAAATGGACAGGCGCGATTGCAGAGATCCAGGAATATTTTGACTGGACCCCTTACACCACAGTTTCCTGCGATCTATTAGTTCCTGAAGACGCAGAGCCGGGGTTAAAGGCAAAGATTATACTTACTGTAGGCGATGAATGGAAATGGACCGAGATGAGCCGTTCTTTTAAACTCAAGCCCGGAGAATGGATTACTATAAGCGCAAATTTAAGACCGGGAAGCATGGACTGGAAGAGGACACATCCTACGGATGAGTTTAGACAAGATATAAGAAAACTGGATATAAGGGTGGAGTCCAATATGAAACCCGCATATAGCGGGCCGATTTATATCGATAACGTGAGGGTAGAATAGCTTGGTTAGCGGTTTTGCAAAAAACCGAAAAAAGAAAGGATGGAAAGCATGAAAAAGAGATTATTGTGTGTTTTATTAGCAGGCTTTATTGTTGTATTTCTGACAAGTTGTGGTAAGACAAAAGAGGTAGCAGCGGCGGAAAAACCGGAAAAACCCATTGTAGCAGAAGAGGTTAAAACAGCAGAACCTACTATTAAGCCAAAGCCGAGCGCCGCGCCTATAACAGAAGAGAGGACCCTATTCGGTTTTGAACGCAGTGATGACGGTTTTGAGATACCGTTTTGGGCTGAGGAAAAAGAAGATAACGCTGGGACAAAAGTAAGTCTTTCTAAGGATGTTGCCTCTGAGGGTAATCAAAGCCTGTGTCTTGCTGTAGATTTTCCTGGAAAGATCTGGAGTTCCGGATTAGTAGAGCTGGAGCAATATCTGGATCTTACCCCGTATAGAGAAATTGCGGTCGATGTTTATGTTCCCGAAGATACCCCGCTTGGACTAAAGGCGAAGATTATACTTACTGTCGGAGAAAAGTGGAAGTTTACAGAGATGGCGCGGAGCGTTCCGCTCGTACCGGGTGAATGGATAACCATAAGGGCAAATCTTGAGCCGGGTACTATGGATTGGAAGAGGACAGAGGTTACTGATGAATTCAGGGCTGATGTCAGAAAGATTGTTGTAAGGGTAGAGTCTAACAGAAGGCCCGTTTATAGCGGACCGATTTATATAGATAATATCCGAGTCGGAAAATAATTTAAGAAACCACCAAATCAGAGTACAGAAACCAGATTCTTTTTTCTGGTTTCTGCCTTACTATTGAATAGGGGGGGGGGATACATGCGCATAAATAGAATATTTTTATTGTCAATAACCCTTACACTTATTTTCATCTCAACGACAATTCTGTCTTCGTGTTCACAGGTAGAATTTGGTTTAAGACCGAAAACAGAATTTCAAAAAGGTATGCACTACGTAACCTGGAGCAAAAACGGTTATAATACCACAAAAAGTGACGAATCGCTGGAAAAGATAGCATCTCTGGGGGCAAACTGGGTGGCAATACTGACGACATGGTATCAGGATACATGTTTTTCAACCGAGATTTCACCTGGACAAAAAACACCGAGCGATGAAAGTATAATCCGCGCAATAAAGAAGGCGCAGCAATTAAATATGAAGGTTATGCTAAAACCCCATCTTGATCTTTTGGATACTTCTTACGGCGGATGGAGAGGGGAAATCGCCTCCGTCAGAGAAACAGACTGGAATATATGGTTTGATAACTATAGAAAATTTATTATGCATTACGCAAGAATTGCAAAAGAAAATAAAGTTGAAATGTTTTGTATAGGTACCGAGTTAACCGAAGTTACTGCGTCAAAACCCGAGATGTGGAGGGCATTGATCAAGGATATAAGGAAGGTTTACAAGGGTCTCTTAACATATGCCGCCAATTGGAGTGAAGAGTATCTTCAAATATCTTTCTGGGACGAGTTAGATTATGCCGGGGTGGATGCATACTTTCCTTTGTCGGATAAAGAACGGCCCACCTATGATGAACTTATGAAGGGTTGGAAAAAATGGTTTACAGAGATAGAAAAGTGGCAGGCGCGTATAAATAAACCGGTTATATTTCCGGAAGTCGGATATCACTCATCCGAATATGCGGCAAAAGAACCCTGGGCGCATACCCCGGGAACCAGGTTAGACCTGGGGGTGCAGGTTGATTGTTATCGTGCAATGCTTGATACGTTTTGGAATAAAGAATGGTTTTACGGCATATACTGGTGGGATTGGGGCACATCTATCAGAATGGGAGGAAAGGCAAACAGGGGTTTTACACCTCAGAACAAACCAGCCGAGGGCCTCATAAAGAAACAATACTCTAAGCGTAGGTAATAATCGTGAAGTACGGATATTTTGATGATAGAAATAAGGAATTTGTAATTACACGGCCTGATACACCGACACCCTGGATAAACTATCTCGGATGCGATGAATACTGCGCGCTTATGTCGAATACAGCAGGGGGATATAGTTTTCATCGTGATCCAAGAGAGAGGCGAATCACAAGGTACAGATATAATAATGTACCCATAGACCGTCCGGGCCGGTATATATATCTACGCGATCAAAAAAACGGTAATTACTGGTCTGCAACATGGCAACCTGTCCTAACCGCAAACCGATACAAGTATGAATGCCGGCATGGAATGGGATATACGGTTATAAAATCGAAATACAACGCAATATCGACAGAGACAACATATTTTGTTCCACTCGGCGAGAATCTTGAGTTTTGGGCGCTTAAAATAAAGAATGAGGGCAAAAATACCAGAAATATAAGACTTTTTACATATCTCGAATTCTGCCTGTGGCAGGCAGAAATGGATATGACTGATTTTCAGTACACGTTGAATATTGCAAGTGCCGTTAATGAAGGCAATCTCATATTCCATCAGACCGGCTATGCCCCGAAAGCGAAAAGATACGGCCTTGCGTATTTTGGCTGCAATAAAAAAATCGCGGGCTACGATTGCGATAGAGAAGTATTTTTAGGTCCTTATCATTCCGAGGCAAATCCAATGGCGGTAGAAGAAGGCAGGTCATTTGATTCCTTTGCCTCCGGCGGAAATCCTATAGCGAGTTTATCGGTGGATGTGAAACTGGCGCCGGGTGAGTCTAAAGATTTAATTTTTATCCTTGGGGTCGCGGATACAAAAAAGCCCGCAAGAAAGATTTATAATAAATACAAAAATGAAAAAAAAGTTTATTCTAAATTAAATGAATTGAAACGTTACTGGGGCAATTATTTAAGTTCATATCAGGCCAGAACCCCCGACGGAGAAGTAAACGCCATGGCCAATATCTGGAACCAGTACCAGTGCAGGACCACTTTCAACTGGTCGAGATTCGCTTCTTATTATGAAGCAGGGCTCGGCCGGGGCATGGGTTTCAGGGATTCAAATCAGGATACCTTAGGTGTTCTCCATGCGATACCCGCGAAGGTTAAAACAAGGATTAAGGAACTCGCCTCTAACCAATTCAAAAACGGCTCCTCATATCATAAATTTTTCCCTTTAACAAAAACAGGAGATAAAGGCGGTTATTCTGACGATCCCCTCTGGCTCATTCTTTCTACCAGTGCCTATGTTAAGGAGACAGGAGATAAAGGATTTTTAAAAGAGAAGGTTAAATTCGTGGACGGCCTTCGGCGGCCGATGTATGAACATTTAAGAAAGGCGATAGATTTTGTATTAAGCGAGAAAGGGCCCAAAGGTTTTATCAAAATGCGTTTTGCCGACTGGAACGATTGTCTTAATCTCGGCACAAATAATGAACGCGCCGAGACAACGTGGGTTCCTGAGTTATTGTATCTTGAAATACAGGAATTTTTGGAGATTGCAAAACTTCTCGGCAAAAACAAAGATTTTAAGAAATACAGCGCTATTGCCAGAAAAATAAAAGATAATTTCAATAAACGCGCCTGGGACGAGAGATGGTACATAAGGGGATTTGACAAATTCGGAAAAGCAGTCGGCTCTTCAAAATGTAAAGAAGGCAAGATTTATTTAAACAGCCAGACCTGGGCCGTCATGAGCGGGATTGCCGAGGGTAAAAGGGGCAGGGGTTGCATGGATATGGTTAAAAAATACCTTGATACAAAATACGGTATCATGCTGATGGCCCCCGCCTACAGCGAGTTCGACGAGAAATTAGGCGCCATTACCACATTCGCCCCGGGCTTAAAAGAAAACGGCGGAATTTTCTGCCATTCAAATCCGTGGGCCATGATAGCGGAGACAAAGTTAGGCCGGGGCAACAGGGCATTTGAGTATTACAAAAAGATCCTTCCTACCACAAAAAATAAAATTGCAAATATCCATTTAACAGAGGGATATATTTATTCACAGTTTATTACCGGCAGAGATAACCCGAATTTCGGAAGGGCCAGGAATTCATGGCTTACAGGAACAGCGGCCTGGAATTTAGTCGCCATTACCAACTACATACTTGGAATAAGGCCCGATTATAATGGGCTTATCGTTGATCCATGCATTCCCAAAAAATGGAAGGAATTCAGTGTAAGGAGAGTATTTAGAGGCTCCACCTACGATATAGAGATTTCCAATCCAAAAGGCATTTCAAGGGGCATAAAGAGTTTACTGGTCGATGGAAAACGCATCGATGGAAACACCGCACCGGTATTTAGGGACAAGAAGGTCCATAAGATCAAGGCAGTATTAGGCAAGTAATCTTTAGTCATGGCTATCAAATATTCTTCCAAAGATAATGTTATATCAGGTGTTCCGCTGGGCGGAATAGGTTGCGGGACCCTCCAGGTTTTTCCCGACGGAACGCGGGGTGTTTTTACCGGCATGAACAACTGGGAGAACCCGCTTGGCCAGCTCCACTGGTTCAGACATGGATCGGGCAGTGATTACCGGGTTTCAAATCCCTTCGCTATTTTCCTGGAAAAAGACGGAAAAACAGTAGCAAAATTTCTCCAGACAGCCCCGTTAGATAACTGCCCTACAATAGAAAAAATAAATTTTACCGGGACATTTCCCCGTGCAGAATTGTCTTTTGTAGATAAAGAATTAGAGATAGATTTAAGATTAAATGCCTTCTCGCCTTTCATAAAAGGGGATTCTAAAAATTCCGCCTTACCCTGCGCAATCTACAAATTCTCTGTCAAAAACCCGACTGATTCACATCTTAAAGTTTCTATACTGGGAGCCTCTATAAATCCGCTTGGCAGATGGAATGTCGGGAGATTTAATGAGGTTTTTAAAAAAGATAACTTAACAGGGATAAATTTTTATAAGGAAAATTGCCATCCGCACGATGAGCGTAGCGGCAATATAACATTCGCCGTAGAAAATACCGGAGGAGTCAGCTATGTCGGCGAGTGGAATTTTGTCAGAGATAATTTTGACGGAGACCAGGCAGGCAGGAATTTCCAGATCTGGAAATATTTTTCAAAAGACGGAACGCTCCCCAATACGAACACAAAGGTAAGAACAATGGGCGAGGGTGACGAGTGGATAGGTGGTTTGGCTATAAAGTTTGAGCTTGGCCCGGGAGAAGAAAAAGAAATTAATTTTTATTATACCTGGCATATGCCGAATCATTATTTGGGACATATGTATGAGAATTGGTTTTCAAATTCTAAAGATACAGCGCTTTATATACATAAAAACCAAAAGGCGCTCTTAAAGAAAACCCTCGATTCTCAAAACGCGATAGAAGACTCCCCTCTGGAAGTATGGCTCCGCGACGGCCTTATAAATTATCTTTCCATAATAACCTCTGCGAGCTGGTGGACAAAAAACAATAAATTTGTCATGTACGAAAATCCCGTAAAATGGCCCCTTATGGATTCTCTTGACGTAAGATATTACGGCACCCACGCATTGTTATTATATTTTCCGGATTTAGAAAAAAATACTATGCGCATATTTAAGGATGCGCAGAGAAAAGACGGTCGCATACCACACGACCTCGGCAAGTCGCAGATAAACTGTCCTTCCGACGGGACCACTGCGGGAAAGCCGTGGAAGGACTTAAGCACAAAATACGCCCTCATGGTTTATAGGGATTATCTATGGACTAAGGATCTGAAATTCTTAAAAGTTATGTACCCATCCGTAAAGAAAGCCATGGAATGGCAATTCGGCACTGATAAGGACGGTAACGGACTGCCGGATAATGAGGGAAAGGACCAGACTTATGATTTATGGGATTTTTACGGGACAAGTTCTTATACCTCAGGGATTTTTCTGGCGTCACTCTTAGCCTGCGTAAAGATGGCGGATAAAATGCAGGATAAGAAATTTTTAGAGACCTGTAACGATTTCTTCAAAAGGGGTACTGCCAGTTTTGAAAAAGAACTTTGGAGTGAGTCCTATTATATAGCAGGCAGAAGCGCTGATAAACCTTACAATGCCTGTATCGCCAGCCAGTTAAATGGTCAGTGGTATGCCCATCTTTTGGGTTTAGGTTATATTTTAGACGAGGAGAGGGTTAAAAAGGCCGTAAGAACGATTCTGGATTTGAACGGTAAGGCGTCTTCGTACGGTGTTGTAAATTCAGTTTTTCCTGACGGCAAAATAGATAATTCAAGCTATCACGCTGAAAACATATGGGTCGGTGAATGCTATGCATTTGCATCGCTGGCTATATTTGAAGGATTTATAAAAGAAGGTCTAGAGCTTGCAAAACATACTTGGCTTAATTTTGTAGAAAATATAAAAAATGTTTGGTATCAGCCAGATGTTGTTTTTGCCAAGGATGGCCGAATGGGCGATGGGGAGCTATACGTCAGAAATTTGTCATTATGGACTATTCCTTTTGCGTTGGCACGTCATGATAAGAAGGTAAAAGAATTCCTATTAAAGTTAGAACCGAAATTACCTCTTTAATAAGGTAAAAAAAAGAGAGGCTTAAAATGAGAGACGATTTTAAAAATGAACGCTTAAACGAAAAAGAAAGAAGAAATCTAGATATATTAAATGCTGTAAGAAGGTCTCAGGATATTTCAAGAGCTGATATCTCACGGCTTACCGGTTTAAATATAGTTACGGTGTCTAATTATATTAATACCTATGTCAAGCGAGGCCTTGTACATGAGATGGGTTTAGATGTATCAACAGGCGGAAGGAGACCAGAACTTATAAGGTTAAATCCGGATTATGGATATTTGATCGGAGTGGATCTTGGGGCGCCTCATATTTTAGAGGATACTGTTATAACAGCCGTTTCTATGAATATAGGATTGAAACAAACTGCAAAAGAGTCAATAAAAAAAGAAGAAGAATCTCAAGACAAATTTATGAGCAAGGTTATGGATCTTATAGCCACATTAATGAAAAAAACAGGTCTGCCAAAAGAAAAGTTTTTAGGTATTGGTTTAGGCATATGGGGGGTATTGGACAGAAATAATGGGACAGTTAGATATACACCTGAGGAAGGAAAGATAATGAGCTATGTAGATTTTCAAGAAAAAATAGAAAAAAAGTTCAAACTTCCTACTATAGTTGAGCATGATGCTATGGCAGCTGCTTTAGGAGAGAAATGGGCAGGCATAGGGCTTGAACCCGGCGTTGAAAACATACTATTTGTGTGTTCAGATTCGAGTGTCGGCATTATAATTAAAAATGAACTTTATTATGGCGCATCTAAAAGTGCAGGGGAATTAAATATAAACCCACCAAATGGATCCGCTCAAGAAACTCCAGAAGATAAGTGCTGGACAAGTTATAACTATGGCTGCTGTTTAAGATCAAGAGGCATAGACTTGGGTATTTCCTCATATGCCAGAAATCTCTTTAAAGAGAAGAAAGACCTAAAGAGCATTATTATGGATTTAGCAGGTGATGATATAAATAAGATTACGTTTAGCACTGTAGTAGAGGCAGCCAACCAACGCGATAAGATAGCAATTAATCTTTTAGAAGAGGCAGGGGCTTATTTAGGCGCAAAGATCGCTTACTTAATTAATCTTTTTAATCCCGAGGCTGTGGTTATAGGAAGGGGTGTTGAAAGAGGAGGCCGTGTATTTTTTGATGCACTTAAGAAATCTGTCAATAGATGGGCATTTGAGGAATCATTAAAAGTTGCTAAGATTATACCTACAACCCTTGGTGAAGATGCTGTTGCAGCTGGGGCAGCTGCACTGATTTTTCAG
>SDBT01009937.1_pt1 | contig 15398 bp, 20 predicted proteins | sample 2277101 | NCBI WGS metagenome assembly SDBT01 (sample SAMN10404973, study PRJNA504765) | marine sediment metagenome | isolation source: marine sediment core GS10_PC15, 103 cmbsf | place: Arctic Ocean: Southern Knipovich Ridge | collected 2010 | reverse complement strand
GGGCTCGTCCAGATGAAGGGTTTGCTTGCGGATTATTTCAAGGAGCTGATCCGGTTCTATGGCCCGGGCGAGCGACCTGACGAAAAAAAAGTGACGGCGAAGAAGACCCGCAAGACCTGATCGACTTTTTCGCCTCGGTTGCTATCGGTCAACTCAACTGGTCGCCCGATGATTTCTGGCAATCCACACCAAGCGATATCATGCTCGCCATTAAGGGCAAGGAACAGCAACACGCTGCTACCGACGCCCCTAAACCCGATCCGATGTCCCGCGACCGCATGGAGGAACTAATGCTGCAATTTCCGGACGAGCCGCATGGCGACTGATCTTGACGTCCTGCGCGTCAGGATCGACGCCGACATCAGCCAACTAAAATCGGCGATGCGGGAGGCTGGCGCGGTCGTTACGACACAGACGCGCAAAATGGATAGGCGGTTTTCACTCGGTTTTAACCGGATGGCTGGCCGTGCGAGATTCTGGGCGGCGGCGGTGGTGGGGGCTGGCGCGGTGTTTACCGCCACGGCGATTAGTATGGCGGCGGACGCTGAAGAAGTTGAACAACTGTTCAAGGAGGTCTTTAAAAATTCATCGGCTAATGTTGAAGCATGGGCGCAGTCTTTTGCGGATGCGACGGGACGGTCTGTATTCGATCTGAAAATTTTCGCGTCGAATTTTCAAGATACATTCGTGCCAATGGGGTTTGCGAGGGATCAAGCCGCCGAGTTGTCAATCGCAATGTCACGGCTTGCTATCGATATTGGCAGCTTCAAAAATGTCCGTGCAGATGAAGCCGCGAATCTTCTCCAATCCGCGCTAGTCGGGAATCATCGGGCGGTGCGTCGTTTCGGTATTGTCATCACCGAAGCGCGGTTACAAGCCGAGCTGTTCCGCATGGGCATTAAGACGCTCGCAGCAGATGTTGACACGCTGACCAAAGTGCAGGCGCGGCTTAATATCATCTATGCGGATTCCGCGGATTCCCAAGGCGATTTAATCCGGACATCGCAATCAACACAGAATCGGATGCGTGCTGTAGAAGCGTCGACCAAAGACGCCAGCATTGCGTTCGGTCAGCTTTTCACCAGTGCGGTTGCTGAAGGGTCAGGATCATTAATTACATTTTTGGATGTGATCGAGAAGGTCATTAATCGATTGTCGTCCATTGAATTTAGAACGATTGACGTGCTCAGGGAAGGTTTGCCTAGGCTGTTGCAAGAATTAAAAGTGGCCGAAGCAGATGTAGCGAAAGGTGAGGGTGGCTTTTTAACCCAAAGAATTTTTGGCACTGAGGAGGAGCGCGCCGAAGTCGTAAGAAGGCTGAAAAAGGATATCGCTTTTGTAAAAAAGGAAATTAAAGAAGCTGATTTTCAATCTGTCGTTCAAGGCGGTGATCCGGGATTTATTCCGGGGCCTAACAAAGTCGCCATTCAAATCGATAAGAATGTCGAGAAGGCGAAGCTGCTGACGGCTGAAACCATAAAGATGACTCGGGCGTTGGCTGATGGGAGCATGACAGCCGATGAAGCTGATGCCAGCCTGCGAGCGTATGCGTCAGCGCTGGCGTCCGCCACGGGAGAGCAGGTAGTACAGAATGATGCCTTGTTTGAAGCAAGAAGGAAAACAGAAGACGCCAAGAATGCGTACAAGGCGCTTAAGGAGGCGTTCGGGGATACGACCACAGAGGCCGAAGGTTTCCGCGAACAGATCGCTTTTCTCGTCAATCTCCAAAAGAAAATGCCGGAACAATCTGATTTAATCGCCAAGGCGATTACCCGCCTCAGCATCGAGCTTGTGAACGCGAATCCAATCCTCCGTGAGCGCAATAGACTGCTCGTATTGCAAGCCGAGTTGAATGGCACCGTGGCGTCCAGCGCCGCCGGTCTTGCGGAGCTACAAGCGCGGGGCGACGCCCGCGACATTGGCATCGATAAAGAGAAACTATCCGGCAAGAAATTGGAGGATTTCGTTCAAACGATGACCCCTGTGCTGGTCGCTCAAGATCAGATGATCCGCAAGCAAAAGTTGGTAAGACAGGCTGTCGAAGCCAGCATCGAGCCCCAGCAAACGTACACCGAAAATCTCGCAAGCCTGAATGAACTACTAGCGGCTGGGAGCCTCACGAACGAACAATATGAGGTGGGGGTAATAAAGATCAAAGAGGAATACATCGCGCAGGACAAGGTTCTGTCCGCCATCGCGAACACCACGGATCAGTATTTTGATTCCATCATAGACGGGACGCTTAGGGGTTCCATTGCGATGGAGGACTTCGGGAAACTTACGATAAAAGTCCTACAGGACATCACGAAGGCAATCATCCAAGCGGCCACGGCAGGGAAGTCGTCCTCGATAGGCTCGCTCATCGGGCAACTGATTATTGGTGCTCTTAGTTCCGGGGCCGTTAGTGGTGCTGGCCCGCAGTTCACCGGTACGGGTGTCGAAGGATTAAAATCGTCAGGCTCTTTCGCCAAGGGCGGCGCAATCCTCCCCCGTGCGGCGGCAGGTATGATCGTACAGCGCCCCACCGACATACGAGTTGCCGAGACGTCCGGGGCGGAGGGCATTTTCCCGCTGGCCAAGACAGCCGGTGGCGAGCTTGGCATCAGGGCGGTTGGTAGCGGCGGCGATTCTCGGAACGTGACATACAATATTGATGCTCGGGGCAGCGATCCCGGCGTTGTGTCGCGCATCGTCCGTGCGATCAAGCAACTGGATCAGGGCCTCGAACGCCGTGCGGTCGTCGCGGTACGCAGCGCCAAGGCGCGGTCAGGGGGGCGGTTATGACGGTCACGTTCCCGATTACCCTGCCGATTTTCCCGGCCTTCGTCAGTTTCGATATGACGATCACACACCAGATCGGTCGGAGCATATCGCCGTTTACCAGCGTGACGAACGTACAGGAGTTCGCCGGGGCTTTCTGGACCATGCAGGCTAGGTTGCCGCGTATGCTGGTCGCCGATGCCGATGAATGGTTCGGCGCGCTGGCGAGCCTGCGGGGAGGTTTCGGGACGTTTCTGCTCGGCGACCCGGACCATACATCGCCGCGCGGAACGGGGAATGGAACGCCGTTGGTCGACGGGGCGAGCCAAACCGGCATAATCCTGAATACTAAGGGCTGGGCAAATAACGAGACCGTCCTGAAACGTGGTGATCATTTCCAATTAGGTGCAGGTAGCGGCGCTTTCCTGCATCTGGTCACACAGGACGCCGCCAGTGACGGCTCGGGGCTGGCTGTTATAGATCTCGTGCCGCGTCTTCGCGCCAGCCCGGCGGACAACGATCCGTTGACGATCATCAGCCCACAAGGGCGGTGGCGGTTGAGCCGCAATACCGTGCAGCGGGCCAGCACACTCGCTTTGCACAGCGTTCCTTTAGCAGCCTTGGATGCGTTCTAATGGTGCGTGCGCTCACCGCCGGGATGATAACGGAGATCACCGCGCCATCGGTTAGGCTGGCGTTTTTAGTTGAGATGTCGTTTCCGAGTGGCCCGCTTAATCTGTGGACGGGTTACGGCAACTTGCCTTCGTTGCTCGACATCCTCGGTGCCTCGGCGCTGCGCTTTGACGGTCAGAACGATCACGTCGATTTTGGCGATGTTTTGGACTTGACTGGCTCGTTCACGTTGGAGGCGCGGATCAACATCCCCGATCCGGGCAGGAGCGGTCAAAGAATCATCGTGAAAGATGACGAGGCCGCTGGGTGGGGGCTGTCTGTCGGAGATGGAGGCGTGGACGGCCTTCTGCGGTTTTTCCACAGGGATATGATAACTGTCACAACCGATTCGCCGTCTGGCACCATCGTACCGAACACCACGCATCGTGTTTCCGTTGTTTTTGATGCCGGTGCCGACACGGTGACGCTGTACGTGGACGGCACTCAAGAAGCTCAAACGACCGGGCAGACCGCCGCTCTGACCAGTAATGCGAATAGCCTATCCGTGGGCGGCGCTATTCTGGGATCAGATAAATGGACGGCAGGGATCATCGACGACGTGCGGATTTGGAATGTTGTCAGAACGCAACCTGAGATCGACACCAACAAAAATTTGGAGCTAGGCGGTAGCGAAACCGGGTTGGTTGGATACTGGAAATTCAATGAGGCAGCAGGGGTGTTGGCTGCTGATTCCTCGCCCTCGTCCTTTGACGGTACGCTAGTCGGCGGGCCGCAATGGGTCGGCGGGCCGTTTGTTGGCGCGGGTCAACTGCTTGGGTTTTCCGGGATGCGGGAGACGACAGCCGGGATTGCGACTGGCGTTACGATTACGTTGGCCGGTGAGATCAGCAGCCTGATCGCGTTGGCGCTTGATGAAAAGTACAGCCTGCGCCCGGTTACGATATGGCTTGCGGCGTTCGATGCAAGCGATGCGGTGATTGCCGACCCTATCATCATCTTCAAGGGCAAGGCCGACGTGATGACAATCCAGTCGAGCGGCAAGATGACTCGTATCACGCTGACCTGTGAGAGCGACCTGATCAAATTGCAGCGCCCGAATCAGCGGCGGTATACGAACGAAGATCAGTTGACCGAGTTTCCCGGCGACCTTGGTTTCGAGTTTCTGGCGGGATTGCAGGGACGCACGGTCGATTGGGGCATACCGGATGTAAAAGAGCCAGCGGCACAATTCGAGGCCGAGGTTGTTACCCGGACTTTCGAGGAAGACTCTGATGACGAAAGCGGTGGTCCGGGCGAAGTCGTAACGGAAACCGGCTTCTTCGATGAAGCGGGCGATTGGGTCCAGACCGATGCCGAGGGCACTCCACTTTCTCAGATTGGCGGGGATGATGAGGACTAATGGTTAAGCGCCTAGACGATTGGCCGTCCCGTCTGGCTGATATACAACTGACTGAAACCGAGGTTCCGTTTCAATGGGGGGTGAGCGATTGCGCCCTGTTCGCCGCCGACGTGGTCGAGGCGATGACGGGCGTTGACCCGGCTGCGCGGTGGCGCGGCAAATATAAGACGCCGCGTGGTTCAATGAGATTCGGCAAGGGCGACCCAGCAAATGTCGTGGAAAAGATTGCGTCAGAGAATCACTGGACGGAGATTGTCCCGGCGTTCGCGCAGCGTGGCGATCTCGTCTCGTTCGATGCGCCGACTGGCCCGGCGCTTGGTATCATCGCCAGCGATCCGCGCTACATTATGTCGAAAATTCAAAGTGACGCGCCGCCGCATATCGTGCTGATCCCGAGGCGAGGCGCGGTTGCTATATTCCGGGCGTGGAGAATCTAGATGCCTCCCGCAGCGCCCATCATTGCCGGGGCGGTAATTTCTGGGGTCGCCGTTGGCGTGGCCTCTGGGTTAACGGCTGGGATAATCGTCGGGTTCATCTCACTCGGGATCGGCATGATCTCGATGATGATGGCACCGAAGCCACCTAAGTTCCCGGAGGAAGCGCGGGGGCGAACGCTTAATATACGCTCGGCTGCCATATCGCGGACGGCGGCATATGGTCGCGTCAAGGTCGGCGGGCTGCTGGCTTTCATCGATACGACCGGTGCGGATCATAAATTCTTGCACGTGATTCAAATTCTCGCCTCGCACAAGATCACTGGCCCTGTGTCCTACTGGCTCGATGATTTCGTGATTTATCCAAGCACGCTGGACGGCAGCGGTCTGGTCACAGAAGGTCGGTACCACGAAGGCGGCGTCGGATTGGTGCGCATCAAATTCCATAACGGTGATGATGCACAGGCGGCTGATACTGATCTAGTATCCGAAATCGGGCAGTGGACGACAGCGCACCAGCTTAAAGGCGTTTCCTACGTTTATTGGAGGTTGGAATTTAATCAGAAAATATTCTCGGGGATGCCGAATTTTGCGTGCGAGCTAAAGGGAAAGAAGGTTTTAGACTTACGCGATTCCGTCACCAAATTCAGTGATAACGGCGCGCTGGTGTTCAACGACTGGATTAAGTCGGAATACGGATTAGCGGTCGCCATCGCCGATATCGACGACACCCTGATGGATGCTGACGCGAACACTAGCGACGAGATCGTGGCTGGCCTATCTGACGCCAAAAACAACACCAACGTATCCCAAGTTTCATTTTCCGAAAATCTATTGCTGACATTAGATGATGTTGTAAATTTCGTTGATGGCGATCAGGTGCGGTTGACCACGACTGGCACATTGCCAACCGGGCTTGCTGTGTTGACGGATTATTACGTGTTCGTTGAACGCGGATTCATATCCAAAGCTGATGATGATTCGACCGTTCGCAATGCCGCCATCTCGCTTCACACCACGCTTGAAGGCGCTGTTCAAAGCCTGCAAGGAACATATGTCGCACAAGTCACATTCAGCGATGCGGGCTCGGGCGTCCACACTATCGAGCGCGTCGGACAATCTCGATACACCGCTAACGGACTCGTGCCGTATGTGAAGAATCCCGGCGAAACGCAGCGCGATCTTGAAAGCGCTATCGCGGGAGTGCTCAGCTACGTCGGGGGAAAGTGGAAACTACGGGTTGGTGCATATGCGGCTCCGACGATCACCATTAATGAAGATGACATGCGTGGGGCGATCAGCGTCCAAACTCGGCGCGGGCGGCGCGGACGCTTCAACGCTGTACGCGGGGTCTACCTCAGCCCGGCCAACAACTATGCGCTGACTGATTATCCGCCGTTTATCAGCGCGACGTTCCTTGCGGATGACGACAATTTCCGCTCGTTTCAAGACTTGCCGTTACCGTTTACCAATAGCGCGCCGCGCGCGACTCGGCTCGCCAAGATCGCACTGGTACGCCACCGCCAAGAGATCACCGCCTCGTTAAAATGTAAGCTGTCGGTATTGCGCGAAGAAGCGGGCGGGCGGATCAACGTCGACAATGACGAGTTTGGTTGGTCGGGCAAGCCGTTCGATATTGTCGATCTGACGCTAATACCATCGGGTGGTGATGAGACTTATATCGGTTGTGATCTGATGCTGCGCGAGACGGCAAGCACGGTGTTTGATTGGAACGCCGGGGCCGACGAATCTCCGGTCGATCCCGCGCCCAATACGAACCTCCGAAATCCATTTTTTGTGCCAGCGCCTACGAACCTTAATCTGGCGTCTGGCGACACAGAGAGTTTCACCAGATCAGACGGAACCGTTTTCACGTCGATCAAAGTAACTTGGGACGCCCCCGCTAGTAATTTTGTGACGACCGGCGGGCGTATCGAAATACAGTTCAAGCGGTCGGTCGATAGCGATTGGATGGACGGGTCCTTCGCTGCCGGTGACGCTGTGATTGCCTTCATTTTGAATGTTGAAAATGGGACAGACTACGATGTTCGCATTCGCGCGGTATCGAATATCGGTAGATTCTCGGCATTCCAGACTGTTCTCAGCCATACAGTGGGCGGCAAGACCGGCGCACCGGGAGCAGTATTCTCTTTCGCAGTTGGTACGGATGCGGTCGGCGTGCGCGTGTTCCGGTGGGTAGACAATGCACCGCCAGACGATCTCGACGGTTATAAGATCAGGTTCGAGACAGGGCTGGGCGGTACTGATTGGGATACGATGGCCGATTTACACGTCGGTCTTCTGACGCAGAGCCCGTGGGAAACGAACGAGCTGGCGGCAGGTCCTTATTCATTTGGTATTAGGCCGCGCAATACGACCGGGAATCTAGGCACCGGGGTATTTATCAGCGCGACGTTGCCGGATCAGAATCTTTCCAATGCGCTCGCTTTTCTGGACGAGAAGGGCGACGGCTTTAAGGCCACGAAAATCAGTTGCCATGTCGGCGCTGGCGGCAATCTTGAGGCCGACTCGACGGCAACCATCGGTGATCTCCCGGCTACCATTGGAGCGCTGGCCCCCACCATTGGCGCGCTGGGCGGGCTGTTCGTTGCGCCCATTCGATACATTACAGCCGAGATTAATCTTGGTGGTGATGTTAATTTTTTCCCGATTGTCACACTCGGAAGCAACGGGGCCGACACCATCGAAATGCAAGTTGGCTCGTCGGCTGATGGCTCTGCCGATGGGCCGGGCAGCCCGAGCAACCCGTGGCAGCCACTTGACCGCACCGATGGTCGATACGTTCGCTTCCGGGTTACGGTTGATGATGCAGAAAGCCCATCGATCCAACTTATCATCAGCGCGTTATCTTGGCTGATCGACGCGCCGATCACTGTTGAGGTGTTTGACGATGTTGATACCTCGTCCGAAACGGCGGTGTGGTTCGAATCCTTGGCGGCTGGGCATTTCCGCATCGCCACGCGGAGTAAATTGAGCGCAATCACCATTGCATCTCTGGTCTTGCAAAATGTCGGCGCGGGCTGGACGTGGGAACTGATCACCAAGCAGGCGTCGATTGTCAGCGGTGATATTGCCGCCGAGTTCAAAGTCTATAATTCAAGTTCTGTGCTGGCTGATGCTGTGATCGATGTCGAGTTGCGTGGTCCCAAGGCTTAATAGAGGTATCCGATGACAATTCCTTCCGACGCTTCAAGCGTTAATTCTAATGAGGATGCCGACGATCCCAAACTGGCGCTGAAAACCGATCTGGTCGATCTCGTCACGAATCACAACACGCTGCTGGCTCACCTTCGCGACCGCGACGACGGACGCCTTCATAGCGTACAGGTCTTCACGTCGACCGGCGCTAACACATGGACGCGCCCGACCGATGTCATCAGCGTGGTTGCGTATGGTGTTGGGGCAGGTGGCGGAGGCGGCGGCGCAGATACTACCGATTCTGCGGGCGGCGGTGGTGGCGGCGGATACTGCTGGGAGCGCATCGATGTCTCGGCAACGAGTAGTGCGACGGCAACGGTCGGCGCAGGCGGGGCGGGGAACACTGCCAGCGGTGCGGGATCGAACGGCGGTGCGTCCTCATTCGGTGCGTTCTGGACTGCGGGGGGTGGAACCGGCGGTGGCGGTGGTGGCAACGATGGGGGTGCGGGTGGAACAGCAAGCGGCGGAAACGTCAATATACCGGGCCAGCAAGGCGGCAACGGAACATCAACCTCTGATCCGACAGGCGGCAACGGTGGTAACTCTATATTAGGGCACGGCGCTAATATGGGACATGATAGCGGTGGTGGGTCGCCTACTATTGAAGCTGGACAAATCTATGGTGGCGGTGGCGGTGGCGGCAATGTTCAAGACGGCGACGGTGGCGCTGGCGCACCCGGCATCGTAATTGTGTTGGAGTACAAATAATGGCACGCAGCGCGCTGGTCGATCCCGACGGCAAGGTCACAGAGTTCGTCGGCGAGGGAAGCGAGTTTCCCGTGCATGAGGATTTCCATTGGGAGCCTGCGCCGGATCAGGTCCAAGAAAATTGGACGTTTTCAGCCGGGGCGTTTACAGCACCGCCCGCACCAGCGCCACGGCCACCGCCGGAAGACACGCCTACCAGAGCCGAAGATATCGCGCGCGCGCTGATTGCAAAGGGCACGCTGACCGCAACCGACATCGCCAACGCAAAGAAGACTCGGCCATGAGCAAAGACCGAAACGTCTTCATCCGCTGGGGCGCGCTGGCGGCTTCGTTAACGGCGATCACGGTATTTCTCGGGGCGACCTTTGGTTGGACGTGGCCCCCGTTCCCGTTGCGTCAGGAAGTCTCTGAAAAGTTTGACGGTGTTAAGGTGGAGTTCGAGCACGTCGATCAGAAATTTCTCTTGGCCGCCGACGCCCGGCGTAAGAACTTACTGGAAACTCTGCGTGGCAAGGCGAAATTCCAACAGACGATTCTTGATCAGACTTATGGCACCATCGATGCGTATGAGGCCAAGAGCAAGATTCCACCGACTCGCGTCCGCAACCGGGCTGTTGAGCAGCAACGCGAATTGAACGCGACACGGGCGCGCATCCAAATATTGGAGCGTCAGTAGTGGTGGGGAACGCTCGATATTTACCGCTGATCGATACCGTCGATCTCGCCCGGCCCGGCGTGATACTCGAAGTCGGCACGCACAACGCACACCGGTCCTGTGAGATGATCGACCGCGCGTTGGAATTCAGGCCGGCGTCGGAGATTCAATATCACGGCTTCGACTTCTGGGAACATCTGACTCGCGACATGATGGCAGAGCAATTTAAGCTCAAGCCGAAAGGCAAGGCTAAACACAGCACAGCGCTGAAACGCATTCGGCAGCGTGGCGTCGCGTTCTATCTCCATGGTGGTGACAGCCGGGCGACGCTTCCCCAGCACGCGCCCAAGCACATCGATATTGCGTTTATCGATGGCGGGCATGAGGTCGAGACGATCCGATCTGATTACCGCGCTCTTGCCCATGCGAGATGGATTGTGTTCGATGATTGCTATCTACAGCCGCACGTGTACGGAGATTTTGGGGCACTCAGAATCATTCAAGAGGAAAAGTTGGATGCGGAGTTTGTCGGGCATTTCCGCCACGTCGATCTCGGCGATACGTGCATGGCCATCGTCCGGGGCGGCGGGTGAAGCTGTCCGTCGTTACTACCGCGTTGCTGCACGCAATTATAGGGCTCCCGTGTGGAACGTATGAAGATATTACCAAGCAACTCCGGGAGAAATATAAAGAGGTTGAAGTGGCTGTTGGCGTGACGAGCACAAACGGTCTGATTATTCGAATGTCTAACCCGCACACTGGAACATGGACGTTGCTGAGACGGGTTGCTGGCCTGCCGGGCTTGACCTGCATCATTGCTACGGGGCAGGGTTGGGAGATATATGACGACAGCCAAAATTGTGGAGAGGTTAAATGTTAATTAAGGCGAAGGCTATCGATTGGAAATGGCCGCACTTCACCCCGTGGGAGCTGCGAGCTGATCGGGATGATGCGCGGCGCGATAAGTTCGAGACGTTCTTGGACTCGGAGTTCTTGGATAAGCTGGAACGGCTTCGTGTGGTGTTGGGCTTCCCGCTCATCGTTGCATCGTACTATCGCTCACCAGAATATAATGACGCCCATTCCGGCACCGGACTGACTGGACCCCATACAACGGGACGGGCAATCGATATCCAGATTTACGGCGGTAGGATGTTCGATCTACTCGCCTTTTTAAAGCTACACAAGTTCACCGGAGTTGGCGTCAGACAACACGGCCCACGGGAGAGTAGATTTATCCATCTGGACGATCTGCCTCATGGGCCGGGATGTCCGCGACCGTGGGGTTGGTCGTATTCCTGAAACTGAGATTGGAGAATTGTAATGGCGAAATACAGCAAGTTCATCGTTGCTGTCCTTGGCGCGGTCATCGCGGGGGTCAGCGTGTTCTTTGGATTCGATCTTGCGTCTACCGGCATCACGGCTGAAAGCATCTGGGCAATGGTCGTGCCGTTCTTGACGGCTGTTGGTGTTCTTGCGAAAGCCAACTGATGGCTATTGCCACTGGTATCGTTTCCGCCGTTGCCTCGGCTGCCAAGGTAGCCGAAGTGATAGCGGAACGTGCCGAGCGCGGCGAGATTCTGGACCTTGGCGCGGCCCGGCAGAACGCGGAGAATTTGAATGGCATTCTCGGACGGTTGCTGGCGTTTCAACATGCTGCTGATCTGCTTGACGCCAACCCTGCTTTTCGTCGGCTCGTGCGCGAAGCCTTCGAAGACGACGACTGACACTTTTTGCTTGGCGTATGAGGGTATTCGGCAGAACAAGTCGGATCGCGACGTGGTGCTGATCTGCGCACTGCCAAAGCCGGGCGACGAGGCTGCGCTGATTAATCCGAAAGCCTGCCTTAAACAACCTCGCATCCGTCCCAAGACGCAGCGCGGGATTGACCGGAACAACGCAAAGAAATTGTGCTGTATGCGGCCCGATCTGGAGGAATGCCGATGAAGCCCTACGGTTACGAATTGATCATGGACCTTCATGGTTGCGACCCTACGCGGATGACGCGCGACGGCGTGAGAGAATATTGCGCTCAGGTGTGCGGTGTAATCGATATGAAGCGAGAGGAGTTTCACATTTGGGCCAGCGACGAGAAAGATTACCAAAAAGACCCTGCGGAGTTGTACGGGGTATCGGCTGTCCAGTTTATCAGGACCAGCTCATTGGTGATCCATACTCTCCCGAAGATGCTGCGGGCCTACGTGAACTTGTTTTCATGCAAATGGTTTGACCCTATGGAGGCGTCACGGTTCACGACTGAGTATTTCAGCGGAACCCTTGCCAACTCCAAATTTCTGGAACGCATATGACACCGTTCGTCGGGGTGATGATTATCCCCACCGGGATAGGCGCGAAGATTGGCGGGCACGCAGGAGACGCGACGGTCGCGGCCAAGCTGCTGGCGGGCGTCTGCGATACGCTGATCGTGCACCCTAATGTCGTCAACGCGGCGGACCTTAATGAGATGCCAGCGAACGCGCTGTACGTCGAGGGCTCCATGCTGGATCGATTTCTTCGAGGTGAGATATTTCTGCGACCGGTTCGCTCCAACCGAATTCTCGTGGTCTGCAACGAACTACATAACTCGACGGTCAATTGTATCGCGGCGGCGCGGACGTTGCTCGGGGCGGACATCAAGGTAGTAGCGCTCGACCGACCGCTAACCATGAAATCAGAGATACGGCATGGGATAGCAGGCGGCTCTGCTGACGGGATTGGGGAATTGTGCGCGCAATTCTCTGGCGCGGGTTTCGATTTCGATGCGATGGCGATCCACACCGCAATCAACGTCGATACAGAAGTGGCCCTCACATATTTACGCGAAGGCGGCGTAAATCCGTGGGGAGGGGTAGAGGCAAAGGTGTCCCGCTATGTGTCCGCAGAGCTTGGTATTCCCGTCGCGCACGCGCCAATCGAAACCAACCCGGCATTCGATGAGATCGTTATCCCGGAACTTGCCGCAGAACTGATATCCGGTTCCATGTTGTTCTCCGTACTCAAGGGGCTGCACAAGGCCCCGCGCATTTCAATAGAACCCGGCCCGTTCGATCTGTCCGTGGATCATATCAATGTGATGGTGAGTCCAGTGTGCTGGGGTGCGCCGCATAGGGCTTGCGAACAGGCGGATATCCCGGTCGTAATAATAGAAAGTAACACGACGAATTGTCCGCCTCGTGGCGATATAAAAGCAATCTCTGTCCGGTCATACATGGAGGCCGCTGGCGCGCTGGTAGCGCTGCGGGAAGGGATATCTATAGGGGATCAAACTTAATGAGCCTTCGCACACCATTCCGCCGGGGGCGCTCAACCGAGCGGGATTTAGATTGGTACATGAAGCAGGGGCGTCGACTCGGCGGCGGTATCTACGATCTGGACACCGGCCCGACTTACGGCAGGGTGCAAATTATTTTTATTCATCCGCCCGAAGTCGCGCTCGCACGCCATCGATTGTGTGAGCCGCGTAAGCAATGGTCCGAGGAAGCAATCGCTGAGTTGTATCGATTGGCTCACCCGGAAAGATATCCGAATTTTTATGGCGGGGCTCCTTGGCCAGATTTCCCTCGCCATGTGTGACGAATGCCCGGCACCACTGTTACCAGCGCAAATATTGTTCCGGCGATGACACCTATTGAGCCGAACAAACGGTATCCCTCGTCCAATCTTTCCCGTGTTAGATCAATTCTGAAAACCCATTCCACCCAGATAAGCATCGCTCCAATAATTATCGCTGTTCTCGAATACTCTTGGCGCGGATTCATTTTCAACATTCTTCCCTCCCTCTAGGAGCGCCGTACAGCGCGCTCAATTCCCCCACCTGTTATACCCCTACCTCCCACCCTGCTAACCGCTATGAGCGCGGCTGTGGCGGCGAGGATTAGAACGGAATCTCGTCGTCAAGGCCCCCGTCGCCACTACCGAGGTCTTCGTCTGCGTTGTTCGCGCCCGGATCATATTTGCCCTGATCGCTTGCGCCGGTCGCTGGTCGTTCGCCACCGGAGCCGCCGAGCATCGTGAACGATCCGTTGAACCCGCTGATCACGATATCGGTGGAGTACCGGTCGTTGCCGTCATTGTCCTGCCACTTTCGCGTCTCAAGTTTGCCCTCGATGCCGACCAGATCGCCTTTTGTGCAGTACCGCTCGATCACGCCGCACAGGCCGTCGCCCCAAACGGTGACGCGATGCCACTCGGTTTTATCGACTTTGGTCCCGTCCTTCTTTTTGTACCCCTCGTCCGTCGCAACGCTGAGGTTGGCGACCCTGCCGCCGCTCTGCAACGTCTTCACGTCCGGGTCTTTGCCTAGCCGCCCCACGACGATTACCTTGTTGATCGTGCCCGCCATCATTCCCTCCTGTTAAAGTAAAAGTTCCGTGCTTTCGACTTCATGCAGCCTTTCGAGGATCGCCTTCATGCAGCGTATCTCGTGATCCGCCTTGCCCTCGGTCATGCGCCCGGCATTAATCCAACGTGGATAGAAATTCTCGCGCAGCTTGATTTCACGTTCGATACATCTGATCTCGTCGGTAATGGTCATGACCCAGCGGTCCATTGCGTGTAAAAAAATACCCAAACCACAGCGCCGGTTAATGCGGCCCAGATGCAATAGTCTATAATCTTATAGAGATTCTTCCGTCGCCGGATCGGCTTTGGCGACCAGAGGTCACGTAGTGGTTTCGTCATCCCGTCTCTCCTGTCGTTGGCGGTCGAATCTTTCGACCATTAAGGCGAACTGGTTACACATATCCGTTAGTGCGCCATCGCTGCGGTGGTATCGAAACTCGTACATCATCCGAGCCAGCTTCGGCCCCTTAACCTCCCACCACCGGACCCACCGAGCTTTGCATGTGCTGTCGCAAAATTCCTGCCGCGCATCATGCGGCTCGAATGTGTGCCCACACCACCGGCATATAGGAAGCTCTGTAAGCGCGCACCGTTCGCGTTCGAAGCCGTGGTGCTCATGGGTAGCCAGTCTTCCAGAAGCCATCTATGTACCTTCTACGGCGTCGTCGGTTGGGGGGCCTAACGGCGTTTTCAAAAGTGAGCGGGGGCCTTTTTTATTCGGATATCTCCGCATATCTTGGAAAAAATGAACACCAATCATTCCGTTGAATAGCTTGGCCAAGTATATTGTCTCAGCCATATGTAAGAATCCCAAAATACTGAATAAAGAGTTATCACGACGCACCGCTACAACAATCTTCGTTGGTATTTCGCCGAGCCGGAACCTGATATGATTGTCTGTCGTCACTTTGATTTGGTAAGGCGGATCGTCATTAATCAACTTACGCACCAATTGTTCTGTTGCCTTGCGGACCCACTTGGGTTCTAGCGCGGATTTGGGATTGTTGCGGTATGAGACGGCCATTATGTTAGTCAGGCATTTTGAGCTTTTGTGGATTGATCGATTGCCAATTTAACATCATATCCCGTAGCCTGATCGCGTCATTGATCTTCTTTTTCGGGATGTCAGCAAACTCCGCTATTGTGATCCATGTATTAACGACGTGGATTGCGGTCCTGTCGGATGCCCTCAAGATAAACAGCGGCTCGTCATCTGCGGCGTGCGATAGAACGCTATCCTGATCGTGAA
>SDBT01009936.1_pt1 | contig 15398 bp, 23 predicted proteins | sample 2277101 | NCBI WGS metagenome assembly SDBT01 (sample SAMN10404973, study PRJNA504765) | marine sediment metagenome | isolation source: marine sediment core GS10_PC15, 103 cmbsf | place: Arctic Ocean: Southern Knipovich Ridge | collected 2010 | reverse complement strand
TGATAAGATTATCACCTATTTTTAAATCTTTAACAGTTTTTTCTCCGTAGTCTGTTGGAAATTTATGATTAATTGTAACTTTAATACTTTTACCACTAGATGTAATAATATTATATACAGGATGCACACCTATAAATCTAATGTCTTTAATAATGTTTGGCCTAATCCTATTATCTTCACACAAAGAATATGCTTTACCATAATTACCTAAACGTTTCCATTTTTTATGTAAATCATGATGATTGGTTTTATAGGCATAAACTTTACAGTTTCTAATTAGAAACATTTCTTCAATAGTTATGTCAGTGTTGTATTTACCTTTGTTTTTTTTGAATAATGTGTCTCCAGTAACGCACTTATTAAAACTGTACCTTTGGCTTTTTTCAATGATGTCAAAAATAGCTAACGCTTCAGAGTCGCTGACTATTCCAGTAGTTTTGCACTTCATCAGAAAGTTATCGCGTACTATCTTCATTAGCTCAGGTTTCTTTTTACCAATAGCTTTTCTCAATACGTCGGCTTCTTGACCATCAAAGCCACCAATCTCAACCGCAATCCTCATCGCTTGTTCTTGATATACAATGATGTTATATGTATTTCCAAGTATGTGTTCTAGCTTATCACAAATTGACTGTTCTTCTTCATCGTATTTAGGCTCAATACCATTCTTACGATCAACGTAATTTTGAGCCATGTTTTTACCGTGTTTGTCCACAGCCTCAAGGCATCCCGGTCTGATCAAACTAATGAGAGCAGCAGCATCCTCAATACTGGTAGGCTGAATTTTTTTTGACCACTGTTGACCTAAGTTCTTTTCTAGCTGAAAGATACCTTTAGTATCACCATCACAAAACAACGCCCAAGTACGAGGACAATCTAGTTTAATATTATCAAAGTCAATATGTAAAGATGGCTGACCGTCACAATCCTTGACTGTTTCATTCCTAACCTCTATCTCGCATCCACAATCCAATTTAGTTTTCATAATATCTTCTATTATTCTATATTGTTATTTTTTAGAAGGTTTTCCAATTTTTCACAACTAGCATTCCATCTTTTATCACGTTGCTTTTCTTTATCCAAAATTTTCATTAAGTCTAAAATACAATTACCTATTTGTTTTCGGTTATTCATTAAGGTAGCCTGAAGCTTCATATCCTTAGCATCAAAGGCTTCTCTGGCTTGCAAACCTTGATAAGTACGACGTTCTTTCCAAATTTCAATTAACTTTGCCAAATCTTCGACAATCATGGTAATTTGACCATTCTTCCTTTTCTTGTTACACAATTTTGAAACATAACACTAGTAAACTCAGGTTTAGGTAAACCGTTATGACAATACCTACTTAACTTAAGAAATCTTACAAGTATCTCTGCTGTATCAACTACATCTACTAATGCATCATGTGCATTTTCAGACTGCATACCAAAATATTCTCTTAAAGCATCCATACCCATACCGTACATAGGTAGTTCAATTCCTTCAAACCAATACCAGCACAGCTTCATTACATCAACAGAATGGATTGGGTGAAACATGTCTTCTTGACCATATTCATCATTGTATGGGCCTATCTTATAAGGTTCTGCTCCACACAATCTATCCATGATTACATCATCGAATTTATTGTTGTTGAATCCGGCCTTAACAGGTCTACCCCACTTGTTTCCTTTAGGATTGAATGTCTTGACCCATTTTCCAAAAGCTTTCCATACTACAGCAGTTTTGGGGGCCTCTTCTAATTCTTCACGTGTCTTATGATTAACTTCTAATGCATCATCTTGAAGTGGCTCCAGTCCTAATTTTATAGCCTCATCATCATCTAAGATGGGTTTCATTAGGGACTCAAATACGCCACCTTCTAAAATTTCTAATTTTTTGGGATCAAGTGCTATTGCTGCAATTTGAATAGGTTGGCTAATCTTTGCTTTCTTGCCACCTGTTTCAAAGTCATACACTATAATGTTTTGATTATTCACTACTTGTTTCCTTTTTGTTCAACTATTTTGTTACACAACTCAATAAATTCTTTTTCTGGCAAATTTTGTTTCATAAAATTAACCTTTTTATAAACCCATTGAACATTACCTTTAATATAGCCTTTTGTGCTATCTATTCTATCAAGAGACGCTGTTCCATTTCTATCTTTTATTACTAGATCAATACCAGATAGTTTACATTTTCCTTTTTGTTTTTGAAATAACTTCCAAATATATTCAATTGTAATTTCAAATTTTAACCCTCTTTTGCCAGCACTGTGCGTTATTTTGTTCCAAAATGTTAAGCTAATATCTCCACACCCACCCCAATATGGATGGTCTTTCCCCTTTTTTGTTTTTGAACAACCACATGATTTAACTCTGCCAAATTTAGATTGAATCATAACATGTTGATTACCACACGAACATCTAAACTCCCAATATAATTCACCCTTTATGTTTATGTCTCCAGTGGGTTGCAGTGCTGTTAATTCAAATTTTGTTTTATTTGTTATATCCTTGCCGGTTTTATTAGAGCATCTTAGTAAAATATTGTTTTTTTTAAGATGGTACAAAACAGTTTGTTTACTACAACCAGCCTCTTTAGATATTTTTCCAGTTCCTTTTTTCAGTGTTGTGTACTCATGCTGTAAAAATTTTTTAGTTAATATTTTATCGTATCTTTTCTCCATGATTTTCTCCTAATGATGTATTATCGTTCAATATATTATACACCATTTTTAGTATTTCTATAGACATCCCTAACATTTTTCTATTGTGACCAAGAATATATGACGGATGATAACAGGGTACTATAATACTGTCCCATTTTACTTCCTCAACTTCATCATAATAATTCATCAAAAATTGCTGTTGTAATAAATCTTTTAATTTATATGTTTTATTTTTCATATGCTGGGTTTTATACAACAAGACACTGGTTGGAACTTTTCCCAAAGTCACAATCACTTTTGGTCGTACAACACATAACTCGTTATATAGCCACGATTTGCACTTATCGATTTCTTCATTAGATGGTGGTCTATTGCTTTTACCATTGTTTTTTGTTGGTCTACATTTTACTGCATTTGTAATATATGTTGTTGTTCTGTCAATATTGGCCTCTTCTAACATCCTATCTAGCATTCTGCCAGCCATCCCTTGAAACGGTAGCTCTAACAAAGACTCTTGCTCACCTAAAGCTTCACCGACTATCATCATATCGGCAGTGATGGGGCCGTCTCCCGGTACTGGATGACAACCTTCTGGCATCGATTTGTAAAGATGACATCTTGTACATGATGGAATTGCTGATAGAATGTTAACCATTTTCGACTCTTTCTTTTCGTTTGCCTAAAATAAATACATCATAAAAATGTTTAAAGCTACGTATTTTATATTGGATCTTTTTACCTTTAACTCGAACTGTTCCTTTATATGCAGAATAGTAAAATTTGTTATCTATTAACACGGTTGATCCTTGATATAAGAACAAAGTTCTGTCTAATAAATTATACTTTTTGATATTATTGTATAATCTATCTACTTTCTTAAGATTCCGTTTCTGCTTATATTCATTCAATCCTTCATAATCTTCACCAGACATTATGATAGTCTTTTCTTGAGTTCTAAGAATTCTTTAATTGCTTCATCTACGTCATCATAAATGAGGTCTTGTTTGACTTTATGAGTGTCACAATGAATTTGATACCCATTTGTATACGTTCCAGCACAGGTGCTTAGGTCAATCAAAGTTAATGGACCAAATCCTAAGCTACATCCTTCCAAGACTACCTGTACGTACATTTGATGTTGTTTTAAATCATTCACAATTGTTCCTTCTGTAATTTCAACTGGGTAATCATAAAATTTATGCAAAGCTTTTGCATTTTGTTCACGTATTAGTATAAATAGTTCTTCTTTAGGGATTGTGCGAATATCAAAATCTGTCACAATTGTACCTTTATAGTTCCTAAATATTCTGTTGTTATTTTTTGTAACGACTTGTTGTTTGAGTAACTATAGTCACTAAACAGCATATTGTCAGCAACATCATCATCTACTGCCCAATAACTTATTTCTTTATCATGAAGATATTTGTCAGGATCTATCACCTTAACTAATTCTCTATCGATATATATTGTATCTGGATTATCTTCAGTAATCTGTAACTCTGTCACGATTGTTCCTTTCGTTCCATAATAAATTTGCATATTTCCATAGCTGTTATTTTTTCAGTGTTTACTAAGTGTTCTAATGCGTACATTGCATCATCTATGTCGGTTATTGGTTCAAAAACTCCATCCCATGCACCCATCATGTATGCACCATCATCATCCCAATAAGGAACCGCCTTATGATATGGACTATGTGGTTCATAGGTCTTTACCCAACCAATTGTTTTTGCTATTTCATCATTTGTTATTGGCTTTTTTAGCTGTCCAAATATATAAAGTGTTCCTCTAGGAATAGAACTTGGTGGACAGTTCCTAATATTAAATTCATAAAGCTCTAATTCTGGATCTTCTTCAAACTCTTCCCAAATTTTTTCAAACTTCTCCGCTTCCTTTAGTGGAATACCATAGTGTGTATCACCAGATAAATCAGACATAAAGCCATATCCTTTTATATGTCCTTCAAAGGTTTTAAGAAGTATTGCGTCAGACATTAATTTTTCCAAACTCTAAAAGGTTATTGACCGCCATTAGTTTATCCAACAAGTTCAATCCCAAGATATCGAACTTAACAAGCCCCATATCTTCAGCAGCATTCATCTCTAAGCCGACGATCTTTTCTTTGGTCTTCTTGTCGTATATCATAGGGCATACTTTATTTAAGTCTTGCGAAGTGATGATAACGCCAGCAGCATGTTTGCCTTGACTCTTATATGTGCCTTCTATAGCTATGGCCTGTTTGAAATACTTAGCATACTTACCTTTTAATTCACCATCGTCTATAGTAACCCACTCAGACAAATTCTTACGACACTTCTTGGCAAGTTCATGATTAGAATCAAACACCCATGTTAATAGACCTAAATGCTTATTATCTAGTCTTTGTTGCATTTCACTAATTTTGTCAGCAATACCAGATTCTTTTGGTAATAGTTGTGAAATCTCATTTCTGTGTTTGAAATCACCTACACCATAAGCTCTCATCACTTCTTTGATTGCTGCTTTACCCTGTAGTCTACCAAACGTACTCATCTGTGCTGCGTGAGCATTGCCATACTTTTGTACAATATAGGCGATAACTTTATCACGTTTGTCTACAGGAAAGTCACAATCTATATCAGGTAAAGATACTCTATCTTTTGTGTTTCTGCCAGCGTTGTAAAACCGTTCAAAGATCAAACCATATTCAATGGGATCTACTGTGGTAATATCTAACAGATACGAAATGAGACAACCTGAACCAGAGCCTCTACCGGGACCAACCATCCATCCTTGTCGTTTAGTCCAACAAACATAGTCTTGTACGATTAAAAAGTAACCAGCTAATCCTGCTTCTTCAATTACCTCTAGTTCGTAATTGATTCGATCAATGTACTCTTCTGTATCTATGTTTTTATTATGTAGTTTTTTCATCCATCCCTCTCTACATAATTTACGCACCATGCCATTTTCATCCAAGCCATCCGGACATTTGAATGGTGGTAAGTGTGGCTTACTTAGGATTTCGTATTCCTCACACATGTCAGCTATTTTGACTGTATTCTCTAGTTCTTCAGGGTGATCTTTGTGTAACTCTTGCATTTCCTTTAAGGATGGAATGTGATAGTTGTCTGACTTAAAAAATCCCGACATCATATTCTTTTTTAACGCTTGTTCTATAGTTGTGTTTAATGCTGCACATAATAGAATACGTTGGTATTCTGCGTCTTCTCTACGTGGGTAATGTGAGTCTCCTGTTGCTATACACTGAAGATCACAGATTATGGCTACCTGACGTAATATGTCGGCTATTACTTTGGCTGCTGGCATTCGTTCTTGGTCTACTAGTTGAATCTCTATAAAAAAATTGCCGTCTCCAAAGATATCGCGTAAACGATTTGCTTCAGCTACGGCCATGCTTAATGCACCTGTATGTAAAAAACGTGCAGCTTCCTTGACTGTTTTAGCATTGTAAGCATCTTTACTGGTAAACAGACAGTCAGCCAAATGACTACCGGGGTGTCCTGAGAATCCAATTAAACCTGATGAATATTCTTTTAACATATCTAGATCAACTCTAGGTTTGTAATAAAATACATCCTTACTATTAGACAACGAAACTAATGAAATAAGATTATCCCATCCTTCTTTGTTCTTAGCTAATACTGGTAAGTGTATTAGTTGTCTATTATCTGGTTTTTGAATTTTCGCATCTTGCGAACATATGTATAGCTCACACCCTAAGATGGGTTTAATGTCTTTAGACTTCATTTCTGACGTAAAATCAATAGCTCCGGAGATTGTACCATGATCTGTAATTGCACATGAAGTATACCCTAGTTCTTTGCAACGATCTGCAATTTGATAAGGTTTGGAAAGACCATCAAGTAGACTAAAATGAGAATGTACATGTAACGGGGTCCAGCTAACCATCATTTTCCTTTAAATACTTTACTGCTTTTTCAAGTAGTTCCAAATTATCGTTTAATAAACCAATGCCAGTATTACACTTATGACATAATAAGCCTCTCACCTTACCTGTATCATGATTATGGTCTACATATAATTTTGTTTTTTTTCCACAAATTTTACATATATTCTTTTGATCCTTTTTTAACTTTTTGTATTCATCTGCTTCTAATCCATACAGACATTTTACTTTGATTTCTCTGAGTTTCTCAGGTTTGTCTTTATAGTAATCTTTACGATATGCCGTAAAACATATCTTACATCTATTATCAACACCGTGTCTTCCTGATTTATGTTTATAAAATTCAGATAGATATTTTTCAACTTTACATAAAACACAAATTTTTGTTTTTTCACACATACTTTACTTTCAATTTACTTCCTCAAAATTAAAAATCCAACTTCATCCCAGCCATAATATCCACCGGGATTAGCATTATCATCATAAATTCGGATACCATGTATACTAACAATGATTCTATTCTGTCTGGTGCTTAAAAACCCATGTTTTTGTTCAAACTGTATCATTTCTTTACAATAGCTATTAATTTTAGCATTAATCATATCCTCAACTTCTTGACGTGTGCATCCTTGTGGTCCTGTTGCTGCCACATCAAATGTAGGAACTATTACAGAATCACCACCGTATACAAAAGCTGGCCCATGTGCGTTTGGTATTGTTGTTGCAACTGCTGGGGATTCATAAATAAATGCTTGTGCTATTGGTGGTGGTGCTAAATGTGCCCTTTTTTTGCTAGGCATTAGTAAATCAAGTGGAAATTCAGGAACCTGTCCCGGCATCATTTGTATTTTTTCAAATAGTAGTGTATAGTCTACGTTACTCATGTTTATTCACCCGGCGACTCATAATTGTCTACATCATGTTCTTCATCTGTGAATTGCTTAATGGTTTCATCAATACCTATTATATCAAGTTGTTTGCCAATATGGTCGCATATACTTGTTTCTGTACCCGGCCAATTATTCTTAAAGTAATGACACATCTTAGTACATTTCATGTCTGTGTGATTAGGGGAAATCATTTTAGGATCTGTACAATCTCGTATCTCTTCAAATCTCTTTTTAAGCATTTTCATAAACTTATCAACAGTGTCGTCATCAAAGCATAGACTGAATGGACCGCCCGACCTTGAAAAGAAAATAGTTAAAATAATATCTTTGTCGGGATATAAGTGTCGTGCCGCCATGTAGTATAGCATTAACTGTGGATCTTCCATTAACAATTCATACGACTTATCCACCCCTTTGTTCCAATCTCGCCTAGCTCCCGTTTTCCAGTCTATTATCTCTATTATACCATGTTTTGTCATGGTCATCAAGTCAATTGTGCCTTTTATGGCCAAATTTCCCAAAATAACCGTTCCATCAGCCTGTTTGTATTCGTATTTAGCCCAATCTTCATCAATTTCAAAGTCAAAATGTTGTTCAGGTTCCACGATTTCACGATTTCGAGGATCAAATTTACCATCCTGATAATCAAGAGTCATCCAAACCCAGTTAGTACAATCCTTAAAGTCTACAGGCATCCACTTATGGGGCGTTCGTTCCTTATAGTAATCGTATGATAATTGAATAAGGTTTTCTACTAAATCAACACCTATTCTTGTATGGTTTAATTTTAACTTACAAGGCATAGCATAGTTGTATTGATTGATTCTAGTCTTATTAATAGCTAAGACTTCATTTTTAGACAATATGTAAGGTTCTAGCCAATCTCGTAAATCTATAACTCCTAAAATATCACTTTGATAATGTGTTAAGTTAGGAGACTCTTGTTTCATTTGTTTAATTTGTGCTAAACATTCAAAAACCTTATGACATATGGTTCCCTTATCAGCCTTAAGATTTGGACTTTGCGGAATACCTAATGTATAGCTAATAAAATACTGCATTTGGCAGAATTCCCAATTATTATAACTGGAACTACGAATATACGTTACTATCATATTTTCTCCCAACCATAAGGCCATATTATACGATTATGAAAATCAACAAATTTATCATCTTCAAATACATCTATTCTGTAGGTAGTATCTGTATGAAAATCTACCTTTGATAATAAATTACGTATTTCCTGTAGCCCTTCTTCATTGAATGCTGTGCCATAATGATGAGCTACACAAGCTACAGCATATACAGCTTCTTCTAAAATTTGTTCTTTTGTTCTGTTCATATAAACCGCCGTATGTTATAATCATACATTATCTTTCCTAATAATCCATATATTAGGATTGTCATCATATGGATTATATCTTGTTTTCTTAGATAAATCTAATTTTAATGATTGGTACGAAACATTAGAATATGTTTGTTGGCTATAATAATTAATAGCTTTATAAGGTTTGGTTTTTCCATACTCATAATCTATTAGCAAACTAAAATGTTTATGATATTTTTTAGCATCATAGTCTATATAGCATGTTTGTGCTAAAACAATATGATGGCTACACAAGGCTTTTTTAATAATGGATATTTTTGGACAGACTATACATTCATGATTGATATTGTTTTTATCAAGCCAAATTTCTACACCTTTAGCAAAAACTCCAAAATAAGAACTATGTCCAACTTCTCTTCGTATTCTATATATATCTTGATAAGTTGCTCTTTGTCCAATATATTTTAATATATTAAGACATGCAACAGGACCACAATCTTTTTTCGTATATTGTCGAAGATATCTCATTCAAAAACTCCATTCAGTATTATTGTGCACCCTTGTCACTCTGACAAACTCAGTGCATTTTCCCATGTCCTTTAGACACGTAGCCCCAATATAGGCACAACAGGACCGAATTCCACCTGTGATTTCTTTTAGAACGTCGTCTACCCCGCCTTTGTACTTTACTTCGATTTCTCGCCCTTCTGACGCCCTGTGATCGGCCCTTCCGCCACTGTATTTGTCTTGTGCGATGTAGGACGACATGCCATAGAATTTTAAACTCTTTTTACGTCCTTCTGTTTTAAAACTTCTTTCACAAGTAGCGTAATCTTCCCAACATTCTATAGTTCCATCATGACGATGCCAAGGATACTCATGGGTCCATTCGCCTTCACATTCTTCTGTGCCAGCTAACATACCACCCAACATAACAAAATCAGCATTTGATCCGAATGCTTTACATATGTCACCGGGATTCTTACATCCACCATCAGCACATACTAAACCTAATCTACGTTCTCCACTTTTAAGACCATGTACTGTACTTGTGCATTCTTGAATAGCTGACAATTGAGGGTATCCAACTCCTGTAACTAATCTAGTAGTGCATACACAACCCGGTCCTATTCCTACTTTTACTATATCTACGCCACCATGTGTAATTAATTCTTGAGCCATGCCTGCTGTAGCTACATTTCCTGCTATAATAATAGCATCAGGGTATACCTCTCGTATCTTAGCTACTTGCTTAACGAAGTGATCTGTGTATCCGTTGGCTACATCTACACATAAGTTAGGTTCAGGACGATTTTCCATTCCTTTCTTAAATGATACTAGCTTTTCTATGTCTGCGTCTCTGATGCCTAAGCTGTAGAATACATAATCTTCCAAATCTTTATTATTACAGTAGAACATCATAAGTTGTTCTCTAGTGTAGTGTTTACTTAAGCAAGTAACCATCTTGTGTTTAGCTAATGCTTTACCCATCTCAAATGTCCCAGTAACACTCATATTTGCGGCAACTATTGGAATACCGTTCCACACTTTAGGTGAATGATAAAATTTGAATTCTCGTTCTAATTCTACTGCCGACCTACTGGCTGTAGGAGAACGTCTAGGACGAATAAGAACGTCATCAAAATCCAATTTAACTTCCATTATCACTCCATATTTGAATATAAGCCATTACAAATTTATTTTCCCCAATAACAATAGCATCTAAATGAAACTCATTATCAGAAGGCACTGAATAACTCATAAGCTTATTGATGTTCATTTTTCTTATTTTAATAAGATCATCTGCCGAAATATTGAATGCAGTATATTTAAAGCATCCATGTTTAAATTCTATTTCTAAATTTGCCTCTATAGGAAATTGCACATATCTACAATAAGGACTAGGTTCCCCTAACCAATTATCAGGATCTGTATCTATTTCACATTTAAGTGTATGATTGATGTATTTTCCAAGTTCAGAATGTACATATTCTCTTGATTTAGTTAAACCAATACCTTCTGTAAAACCTAATAATGGTGCTACGATACAAGTTGTTACAAAATCTCTACGAATCATTTTTCAGTTCCTTTTCTTCTTCGTTACAATCGGGACATGGACTCAGTTCTTTATCCCATGTCCACCACCACCACATTTTATAGCCATAATAAACTTCGCCTGTGTCATTACACCGATCACAGTATGGTTCATTTTCGTCCATTAGAAACACCCAAATAAAATTCTTTCTTCATGATCGCTCATTGGGTCAACAAGTCCCAATACTAATTCTGTACAATTTGACTCTAAACTACCACTATGTAAATAATAATTTTGATATAGACTGTCCACTCCTAAATTATGCGTATATACAATTGTAACATTATTAATTACATAACGTGCCTCTGAATAGATTTGTCCCCCAATACAAAAAAATGCTGTCGGACTAACAAGTATAGTATGTATGGGGGATTTATTATCTTTACCAACCTTCATAAGAAAGTCTATCAATCTTACTGTAAATATATTATTCTCTGAATCAAATACCACTATATTTCTATCGATGCCTTTATCTATTAATTTAGAAAATGCTTTAGGTATCATAACTATTTTCCTTATAATTACCGTATCTATCTTTTTTCTTTATCTCTTCTAACTCTTTCCAAAAGAAAGACCATCCTTCTTTTGTGTCCTGATCAACTCTTGCAGCTTTGTCATCAACGTACATAGCTCCAGCTACCTTACCCATATAACATGAGGTATACTTGACACCGTGCTTCTCAAGCCAAGTTACTAACTCTACGTACCCACGACTATACTGCTCGTTCACATTTCCTTTACACCTATCGCCATATCTGGCAGTCATTAAAATAACATTGAAACCCAAGTCGTATACTGCGTTTACTTGTGCTATACCATAAGGTAAGGGTTCTGCTTGACTGTAATCTCCATCCGTAGTTTTTTTCGCTATTACTCCATCTATGTCAAAAATAATTTTTCTCTCACTATTATCCATCATCTACCACCAATAAAATTTCAGTATCTTCAATTACTTTAACTTTTTGTTTATCAAATTCAAAATCTAATCCTGCCAAACTATCAAATATAACTAAATCATCAACCTTTACTATTGGTGTCGTAAATAATCTATCTATATACATACCGGGACCAACAGCTAAAACTTTACCACATACTGCCTCATTATAGTCTAAATCATTGACTTTTAAAGACGCTGACTTAATATTTCCAACAACAACCCTATTAAGTAATGGTTTAAGATTCATTTTCTTCCTCGTTAATTAATTGATTAATAAAGTCGCCACTTTCAACCCATTTCATAGGATCTAAAGGGTGTAAATCTGGTATAGGAAATTGTATTGCCATATAAACATCATATAAAGATTTTACTGGGATGTTGTGTGCTTTTGCAATTTCTTCGCATTCGTATTTCCATGCTAAAAATCTACCATGTTTTCCATTTTCACTCATTGTAAAAATCCGATATCTAAAAGGATATCTTCGATTGCTTCATGTTTTTCATTTAGTGTCATATCTACGTTATCTACAACAAAATCAAACGAGTCGTCAGGCAAATCATCAAATGATGTTTCACTACTATGTGTGTCTATAATAGATGTATCTAGTTGTCGAGTAAATTTGATCGTAATTGCATCCAATTTGTCTACTTTAGCTAACTCATTTGGATAACGACAGTCATCAATAACTGATAAGAAACTTTGTTCTTCAAGGATTTGTTCATAAACTCTGTCTACCCAAGCGTCAGGATCAATCTCACGTACCTTAGTGCCAAAATCTTGTAGAATTTTTCTTACTGCATAATAAGCGTTTGGATTTGGAACAAATTTCATATCTTCACTAGGAGAGGTTACTCTGTCAAAATTAGACATGTCTGCAATTAATTCTGTCTCTTCCAGATTTCTAATATTTGTTTTAGTAGCCTTATCTTCGTCACTACCATACATTAAGTCAATAGGCAGTCCAAATATATGATGACAAGCTAATTTAAGCTTATCCGCAAACGAATATACTTTTATATGAGGCCAAATATGGTGACGTGCCGACTGCACAAAATCATAGCTCTTGTCATAGATGTTGAAGATGCCCCATCCAGTTTCTGTTTTTTCTGTAGGAATTAGTAAATCTCCATTCTCATTAAAGTTGAATGTTTCAATTAGACCCAAGCGTACCATTTCTCTGCCATACAAAAACTTGGCTGTACTACTTTTACCTGATTGTTTTTTCCCACACAATACTAATACCTTAGACATAGACTTTCTCCACTTCTGGTAATATAATTTCCTTCACTTGTTCTACACTCATCTCACCCACGTCACCAGCAGGTAAATCCATAAAGTATAAATTGTAATAACGTTCACAACGTTTAACAATTCTATCTCTTGCTTCTACGCCGGGTTGATCATTATCTGTTAATATGAATAAATTCATCACCCCTAGTTTTTCAAGCATGATTAATTGTGCTTCATGTAAATAGCTACCAAATATACCGACAGAATTCTTAATTTCTGCTTCTTCCAGTCTCCATATGTCACCTTTACCTTCAACAATAATAGCGGTTTTTGTTTTTTTGATCTCTGGCCAAGAATTCCATAAATTGTATAGATGTTCTGTTTTTCTGAACCCATAACTATTTAACCACTTAGACCCCATCATTACTTCATAGTCAGTAATAGGACATGATTTATCAATAGGATGATGTCTTTTACATTCTTCACAAAATGGAAACGTTGTTCGTCCTGCATATCCTATGACATTTTTGTGTAGTATGTCATAAACAGGTACTATGACTCTACCACACATTTTATGAGATATATCATTACAAACACCTACTTCATATTTTTCTAATATATGTCTACTGTAGTTTCTATTGAGATAATATTGTGCTGGCACTTCTAAGGAACTTATAATTTTGTTTTCATAACTATATTCTGTCGTTTTGCTGTATAGCATATTGTAGAGATTAACATAGTCTTTGTGATGATTAGTAGATGCTTCTGGTAATTGAATATTTTTCATACCCAAAAAGTCAGCTATCCACTTCTTTGCTACTGTAGATGAAACTTTTTGATTGCTTCTGGCACTCAGTACACCTCTAACAAAACCAAAGATACTTCTATTGTATATTTCTTCACAATCATGTGTCCAGCATTTCCATCCTAAATAATCATTTTCATTCAAAAATAATGTACAACCTGTAGGATTATCACCACCATGTACAGGACATGGCATGAAAATTATGTCTCCTTTACGATGATATTCACATTGTAAAGTGTCACATAGTCTTTCAATATCGTCTCGTAATTTTTCATATACAACATCGTTGTTTACCAAGGTGCACCTTTTTCTGATGTTTTATTTTCATTTTTATCGTCACCAACCTCAAATCCTGATTCGTCAGCTATATTAGACTTTGAGGCTTCAAATTTAGTCTTGCCTTCTTCAATATAAGACATTTCTTTCTGCATCTTCATGTTGATGTAGTCACCTTCATCTAATGTTGGTCCAAATCTAGCCTCAATAGGAATCATCTTCATGTTTCCATACTGACCGGTTTCAGCCAATTCAAGAGAATCCTTTCTTTTGAAGATACATAATGCTAAAGCGGACCACAACAATCTATCAGAGCCTGCCACAATACCACTTGTTTCTTTACTAATTCCATCTCTACTACTTTGAACAAATGCCAAACATGGAAAATCATACATTTTACAGAAATCTGTCAATTTATTAATTTGAAATCCCATTACTTGATATTCAGCCGCATCTTTTAATTCATCCATAGACTGTAGTTTAAAATAATCATATATGACTAAGCATGGATTAGTATTGCCGTTTTGATCAAAACCTACTTCTTGTGTTATCCACCTTCTAATTATAGACAATATTTCTTCAAAATCTTTTCCAGCTACTGATTGAAACTTGAGTGGCAAACATAATAAAAATTTATTAGCATTTTTAACTTTAGTAATTTCTTCCGGACTTTGTCCAAATTGTCCAGTTTCTATTCTTCTGATAGGAATCTTGCATAAACCAGCCAAACATCTATGAAACTGTTCATCTATTCGCATTTCTGTATCGATCATCAAAACTGGTAATTGAATTCTATCAGATACATGTATTCCAACTTCCTTAGCTAATGTTGATTTACCTGTTTTTGGCCTAGCGGCTATTAAAGTAACACCACCGTTTCTTATGCCTCCACCTATAGCCGCATTTAATCTAGCCCAAGGAGTAGGTATTCCTGCCATTTCTACAGGATTATCAATTAAGTATTGTATCTTAGCTTCACCATCTGATGCAATTTGTTCTGGAGAATCGCCACGATTATTATTTAACTTATTAATTAAATTAAATATTGGTGACTCTGATGTAGATAAAATTTCATCTATAGTTTCTTCACCTTGTAATAATGCTAAGTTTTCATAAGCTTCTTTATGTGTTTTCTGTGCTTCTCTTATAAGGGTTAATTTACTAAGTTTTTTTGCATGTTCTCTAATATTATCCAATTCAATAGGCATATTGAAAATGGATCGTATATATTCTGTTTGACCTTTAGTGTTAATGGCATCATATAAATTAATACT
>SDBT01009935.1_pt1 | contig 15398 bp, 26 predicted proteins | sample 2277101 | NCBI WGS metagenome assembly SDBT01 (sample SAMN10404973, study PRJNA504765) | marine sediment metagenome | isolation source: marine sediment core GS10_PC15, 103 cmbsf | place: Arctic Ocean: Southern Knipovich Ridge | collected 2010 | reverse complement strand
GGTCATGGCGACCCCCGAGGGCCAGGCCGCGTACGAAGCCTACGACGAGGGCCGCCGCGCCCGCATCCGCGACGCCAGCTAACCCGGCCCCGCACAAGCAGGAGACACCCCTAATGGCCTACGAGATCCCCGGCTTCAAGATGACCCTTCCGGCCGTCGCCGCACTGGCGACGGACCTGACGGCCGATGGCAACTTGCGTTACCGCTTCGTGTCTGTCGACTCGTCTGGTACGGTCGACTTCACGGCCGCAGGCGACCACGACAACGCCAGCACTCTTTCGGTCATTGGCGTCATGCAGACCGGAGATGCGCAGACCGCGCTCGACCCGGTCGAGATCATGGTGACCGGCGTCAGCAAGGTCGAGGCCGGTACGGGTGGCGTCACTACCGGACTGCGTCAGGTCACGGTCGACGGCACCACGAGCGCGGGCCGCACGACCGACGTGACGAACCAGGGCGACAATCAGGTCGCAGTCGGTATCGCCCTCCAGACGGTCAGCGCCGGCGAGCTGTACGCTTGCCTCCTGATGACCCCGGGCGGCGATCGTAGCGCGACCAGCTAGTAGCCGCCGAGAGAACACGGCCGGGAACGTCTCCGAACGTCAGGGCATCAGACAGGACAGTAGGAGACCCCCATGCCCCTCCCGAGCCTTAGCGACCTGCATGTCAGCGCGGTCTTGAGCGACCTGAGCATCCGCTTCATGCGTAACCGAGAAGACTTCCTCGCCTCACAGGTGGCGCCGATTGTTCCGGTCGCCCACGCGGTGGACCTCTTCCGCACGTATGACCGTGCAGACTGGTTCCGCGAGATGGCTGAGAAGCGCGCTCCGGGTACCCCGACTGCTGGTGGAGGCTTCCGCCTCGGCCAGAGTTCGTACTCGACCGTGCCGTACGGTTTCCACAAGGACATCGACGACATGACGCGGTCCAACGCGGACTCGGTGTTCGCGCTCGACAACGACGCCATGGAGTTCGTCTCCGAGCAACTGCTCATGAAGTACGAGAACCTCGTGCTGACCTCGATCTTCGAGGCGAGCGTTTGGACCGGCGCCGCGACGGGCAACGACCAGGCCGGCGTCGCGGGCGTCGCAGGGGCTGACCAGTTCCTGCAGTTCAACGACGTGGCTTCGGCCCCCATCGAGCTGTTCGACCGGATGATGACCGAGATGCACGAGCAGACGGGCAAGCGCCCGAACACCCTGGTGGTCGGCCCGCGCGTCCACGACTCCCTGAAGGAGCACCCGGACCTCATCGAGAAGATCAAGTACACGCAGCGTGGCGTCATGACCGAGGACCTGATCGCGAGCCTGCTGGGTATCGAGAACTACCGTGTTGCTCGGTACACGCGCGTGACCACGGCCGAGCAGGCCTCGTCCGACACGTACGCCTACCAGGCCGGCAAGAACATGTGGTTGGGCTTCATCGAGCCGAGCCCTGGGCTCCTGAAGTCGTCCGCGCTGTACAGCTTCTCTTGGAGCGGGTACACCGGTGTCAGCGGCATCGAAGGCCTGGGCGTTGGTGTGCGGATCAAGAAGTTCCGCATCGAGGAGATCGAGTCGGATCGAGTCGAGGGCACCTTCGCGGTCGACGTCAAGCGGGTTGGAGCCATCCTGGGCATCAAGTTCCCGACGGCGGTCGCTTAGTAACCAGAACACTCACTCAGAAGACTACTCGCAGATGCGGGCGGTAATCGAAAGGATGCGCCAGATGACAGAAGACGGTAAGGGTCCGCACGTGGAGGCGGGCGCCAGCGGAGACGTTGGGGGCGACTCGATCTCCCGCGACGAGGCATGGTTTGCGAACATCAAGCGGACGTACGACGAATACCAGGACGTGAGCCTGACGTCGGCTCGTCGGTCGCAGGCAGTGTTCGACCAGGTGTCGAACGTCGCGGTGCAGGCTCTGCAGAACGCCGTGGAGACGGCGAACATGCTCGGCAAGCAGGCTGTGGCCCATCGGGACATCGCCATCGACCACGAGTGGAACAAGGAGATCGGTGAGGGCGCGGCGGAAGCTGCCATCTTGCGGGCAGTTGGGCGCATGCTGGCCGGCCGCCCGGACGACGTTGTTACGAACGAGGCTGACGCCTCCTAGCTAACAGCGGCAAACTGCTGCCCCAGCGGGGGGTGGGTGATCTAGGATATGGTCTCCGGCCCCCCGCCTTTTCCGAGAGAGGACACCTGATGCCCCTGGTTCACGTCTTCACCCGCAAGACTCTTGCGCACGGTCGCGAGTACCCGCCGGGGGCGAAGGTTCCTTCGGACTGTTTCTCCGCGCGCACCCTCATGGCCCGCCTCAGTGCCGGCATCATCTTCTCCGTCGAGGACGTCGGCCAGGACTTCCCTGAGTCACGCGAGCCGGTCGCCCCTCCGCAGGAGGCACGCGCATCCCGCGTCGCGGTCGATCTTGCAGAAGAGGCGGTTGAAGACCTGAAGACACGCCTAGCCGCGGCTACCGCCGAGCTGGAAGATCTGTACCGTCGGTCGGCTCGTAGCGGTAAGACCGCACAGGGCGCCCCCTCGGCGCAGGAGACGCCCGACGAGACAGGCTCCGTCTTCACGGACAAGTCTCCCTTGGACGCGACCAAGGACGAGCCCAACCTGCCCGGCCCGCCTGGCTTGCCTGTAGATGCTCGATTCACACGCGGTACTCCGGCACCCGCCGAGGCCGACAACGACGAAGAAAACAAGGTGCCGGAGAACCTGCCTCCGCATCTCCGTTAGAGAAGGGTCCGCCCCGTGAGCGACAAAAAGTTCTTCCAGCCCATCCACGTGCCCTACATCACGCTGGGCGAAGTGGCCGGCTCGGCTGTCCAACTGCGGGTCATCTCGGGCGCGCCGACCGATGGCACCTCCGGCACCGCGGCGGGTCAGGCCTCCATCGGGTCACTGCTCATCGACACGACCAACAACGTCTGGTACATCAACGGCGGGACCAAGGCATCCCCGGTGTGGGAGCCGGCTGGCGGTGGCGTCAACGTTGCCCTCGGGGTTCGCAACGAGACCGGCTCGACCATCGAGGACGGCGACCTCGTCTTCCTCAGCGGCTGGAACGAGACCGAAGCGCGCATGCTGATCAGCCTCGCAGATGCCGACGTGCAGGGCGCCCCCGCTGAGTACATCATCCGCACCGACATTGAGACGGCCGCGAACGGTCTGGCCTTCCTCACCTACCGGGAAACCGGCGGCATTGACTTGGTGGGCAAGACCGTGGGCGACCCGCTCTTCCTGAGCACGACCGCCGGTGACGCGACCGTGACCGACCCGACGGATGGCGATCCGAACGCCCTGTCGCAGGTCGTCGGTCGTGTGGCCATTGTCGCGACGGACGTGACCGAGTACGACCTGAGCAAGCCGTTCACGCAGATCGGCACCAACGAGATCCAGGACCAGGCCATCAACTCCGCCAAGATCGAGGACCTGACCATCGTCGACGGAGACATCAGCGCCTCGGCAGCCCTCACCCGCGCGAAGCTGGCGCAGGAGGACCTGGCTCGGTTCCGCATCCCGCTCAACCAGTTCCGAATCGTTGACGCGATGCACACGAACCTGCCAGGCACGGCGGCGGCCGCCAACATGGCGCTCATCGGCGGCACGCACGCGACCGCCCCTCCGACCCTTGAGGGTGTGATCGCTACCGGCTCTGCCACCGAGACTCAGAATGCTCGCGTGACGGTCTCGCTCCCCGAGAACTACGTGGCCGGTGAGACCGTCACCATCCGGGTGCTGGCACGTACGAGCGGTGGACAGGGCGAAGGCACCAAGACCCTCGACTGCATCGTGGAGCTGAATGACGAAGACGGCACCACGACCAACGTCACTGCCACGTCCCCGCAGACCATCACCGACTCGTTTGTCAACAAGGACTTCACGGTCACGCCGACAGCCCTTGTGGCCGGCAGCGAGCTGGACATCCTGCTCACCAGCGTCATCCAGGACTCCGGTGTGGACGGCAAGCTCCAGATCCTCTCGGTCGATCTGCTCTGCGACATCAAGGGGTAGGTTGCCTCTATGGCAAACTTGAAGCTCGCCGGCGCGCTCCAGCGGAAAATCCGTCAGGGCTACGAGGTCGAGGTCTACGCCACCGCTTCGGACAAAGACGATGTCGTGGCGGCCGTCCTGCCTGTCACAGGGACCGTGCTAACGCTGCTGCGTCAGCCCTCCTTCGTCGGCGAGCTGAAGGTCGTAGTGACTGACTCCAACGGGTCCATCACCGACGGCGATCTGGTGATCGTTGGACGAGGAACCGACGGGGCTACCCAGACGGAAACCCTCGACCTCGCGGGGGGGGCGGCGACCTATCACACCGCGGCCGAGTGGACCTACATCACCAGCATCACCCCGGCGGACATTACGGGTTGGGGAGTAGGGGACACGGTCTCGGTGGGGACCGCCCCGGCTGCCGGTGAAGACCTCGACTCCCCGGTGTTGCGGGATGGATGGTGGGCGGGGCTCGCCCCCATTCCTGTGGGCGATAGGTCGACGTTAGGCAACGCGCCGCCCCTGGCTGGAGACTGGATCGTCCGTGGTCCAGAGAATCAGCTTGTGGTGGAGTTCGAAGCTCTAGTTGCGGGGGTTGCCGACAACGCGCCTGTTGTCGAGGAGTCGGCTGACGGCGGCGATTCTGTGACGGCTACATTCGCAGACTCGAACAACGCGAACGAACACATCCAGACTGTGGTGACGTTGACGTCCCCGCTGTATCGATTCCGCTTCGAGACTAACGCGGAACAGACTGGCAAGTTCGACGCGAGTATTCGAGCGCGTAGGGCTCCGTAACTCCGATGAGTGATGGCGTTCTCCAGCTCCCTACCGATGGGGCCGGGAAGAAGCTCGACACCGAAGAGCTGACCGTTGGGGCTAACACGGTCCATCGTGAACGCGACCAGATTGCGGGGGCCGCGGCCGACGAGATCACCGACGTTCGGAAGACTGATCCGACCGCCCTCGACGGGGGCATTGTCAACCGCCCGGCTCCACCCGACGACGTCCAGACCGCTACCGCCAGCAGCACCGCCACGGCCGCGGGAGCCAGCGACGACCTGGATGGTGCACAGATCAACTCGGGTAAGACCGGAAAGCTTATGCAGGTGGTGGTCTCGGCCTCGGTCCCTTGGAAAGCCGAACTGAAGATCGTGACGAACGCTGCCGAGTCAGCGGCCCTCCACACGTGGTTCGGGGGCCCCGGGCACGGGGGTAACGGGGAGTTCGTCCCGATTACCAAGGAGGCGTTCACCGTGGCAGAGGACGTGACCGTCGGGCTCGACGCGTTCAGGGTCACGGTCACCAACCTAGAGATTAGTGAGGCTGCAGACCTGTACGCCACCTTCATCTACGATGAGGTCTAGACGAGAGGATATCATCCCGAATGACGAGACGTAAGTCGTCAGAGGAGAAGACAACGGCGCCGGTTCCGCAGCGTCGCCGCACCGCTCGAGGTAGTCGAGCTGCGGGCGCGTCGCCGCAGGTGGTACACGAGGAACGGGATAAGCAGGTCCAAGCCGCGGTAGTAGCCACTTTAGAGCCCGCCGAACAGGCGACCATCGCCCAGGGGGTCGGGGCTGTCAATCGGCACAAGGTCCGGGTCGCCCAGGCCACCGTGGAGTTGGAGTTGATGGAGCGGGGGCTCAACATGATTTGGGTGGCTCTGAAGGATAAGTATGACCTCCCTGATGAGATCTACTACCTCCCAGAGACAGGCGAGGTCACTGCGCAACCTCAGGCGATAGACTAGAATGAAGATTGGGAGACTCGCGTGGCAGATGTAACGCCGGACTACCGAGTGGAGCAGGCGAAGCTTCAGTCGGAGATAGCACAGCTAGAAGCCCGGCGCCTAGCCCACCGCGTACAGCTCTTGGAGCTAGTGTCCCGCCGGGACGTTATTCTCCAGAACCATGCGGCTGAGCTGGTGGCCCTCGCTACCAAGCGTGTCAATCTGGCCGCCATGGAAGAAGCCCACGAGAAACTGACCGAGGCCGACGTCGAGGACGCGAAGACGGCGGAGCTGGACCCCGAACTGCCTGCCAAGTAAGGAACGCCCCCGAGCGTCATTCTGTAGAGGACCCGTCCCATGGCCGATGTGCGCACCCAGCCCGCTATCAAGATCATCGACCCGACCGATAACACACTGCAGGCGGCGGTGCTGGCCCTGTCGGCTGACAACGTCGTCGCCACGACCGAAGGACTCGTGGTCGCCGCATTCCCGCACTGGTTTGACGGGGCGACCTGGGACCGGGCGCTGGGCGACGCTACCGACGGTCTCCTGGTGAACCTTGGGGCCAACAACGATGTGACGACCGAGCTGGCGGCCGTGACCGTCGCGAACGCCGCCCTCCAAATCACGGGCGACGAGGCACACGACGACCCCGACTCGGGGAACCCCCTGATGATCGGTGGCCACGCGAACGCCGCAGCCCCGGTCGACGTGGGGGAGAACGACAGGGTGCGTGCGTGGTTCGAGCTGAACGGCTCGCAGGCAGGCTTCATCACCGACGGTAGCGGAAACATCGCGGGGGTGAGCGCCTCCGGGCTGAAGGTGGACCTGGGGTCAGACAACGACGTGACCCTGGCTTCGATCACGTCCAACGTCGTGCCGGGCACCGGCGCTGCGGACCTCGGTAAGGCTGAGAGCGCGGCCCATACGACCGGCGACACTGGCGTGTTCGCGCTCTCGGTTCGGCAGGACGCAACCGCGTCTCTCGCGGCTGACCTCCAGTACGCCCCGCTCCAGACGGACGCCAGCGGTCGCTTGAAGGTGGCTGATCCGAATGCGGGAGCTGGATCTCCGAGTACCCCGGCGGTGGATTACGCGACCCTAGCGTCACTCGCCGCGGGTACCGAGTCGACCACGGAGTTTCGCACCGCCGACCTGGCGTCGGACACCTTCCGCCTCGCGGGGGTAGACTTCGGGGCCTCGGTCCCGACCCGCTGCGAGGTCAGTGTGGTCGACGACGACGTGGTGACCATCATCGCCACGTTGTTCGCTCCGGCAGGCCTGTCCTACTCGTGGCGGCTTCCCCACAAAGACTACGGGGCCAAGACCTGGGACGCGGGGGCTGGGTTTGACGGGTTCCAGCTTCTGATCACGAACCTCGACGCCTCTGAGGCGGCTGACGTCTACGGGACGATGTACTACGAGGACTAGCGCCTAACTAAGGAGACCCACACACGATGGGCGACCTTCGGTCCCAGCCCCAGATCAAGATCGTCGATCCGACTGACGACGCTCTCCAGGCGGCGGTTGCCGCCCTCAGCGCCGACGACATCGTGGCGACGACGGAGGCCCTCAGCGTGGGGGCCTTCTCCTACTTCTTCGACGGCACTACCTGGGACCGTGTGCGGGGTAGTTCTGCGGAGGGATTGCTTGTCGACCTCGGTACGAACAACGACGTCACGCTGGCAGGCGGCACCGTTGACGGCACCGTCGCGCACGACGGTCTCGACTCCGGGGGTGGAGGCCCAGTCAAGATCGGGGGGCGCGCTCAGGAGCCGGAGGCGCAGCCTGAGGAGGTTGCAGACAATGACCGCGTCGACGCGCTGTTTGACCGCAACGGTTACCTCCGAGTGCGCGGAGACCTCGACCCCTCGTTCGCCGACATCAACGACGGAGGCAGCGGCGACAACGAGATCATCGCTGCCCAGGCCGCGGGCAAGCGCATCGCCGTGTGGGCCGTGATGGTAGTGAGCGACGGGACAGTGGATGTCCGGTTCGAAGATGGAGCCGATGGTACGAAGTTCACCGGACAGATGCCCCTACAGGCTCGGGAAGGCTTCGCCCATAGCGCGGGGGGCCTCGTGCCCCTCTGGGTAGGGGGGGCGGCTACCAATCTCAATATGGAGCTGTCGGCCGGCATCAACGTCCACGGAACGGTGAGCTACACGGTGATCGATGACTAGGCGACTCAAGGGCTACGAGACCAATCAACGGCAGAAGGCGCCGGCGCCAACGCCGCTGGAGCCAACGGGTGTGCGTTGCCCGGAGTCGAAGTGTCGGGGCGAGATGGGCTGGCTGGAGCCGCGCAAGCAACACCCCGAACTGAAGGAACTAGATCGCGCGCACTGCCTGGAGTGCGGCTGGAGAGGATGGGTATAGGTTTGTCGTGGAAACTTGCCCGCTGGAAGGACTGCGACGGAGGCTGTTGCGTGCGCAGTCCGCGCTTCCCGAAGGCTAACCCGACGCCCGTAGATCCAGAGCGCCCTGCCTATATGGCCGGCTGCCGCTACCAGCTCAACGAACCGGGGGGCTCGAGCCCGGATGGTGCGAGCTGGCGTGGCGGCTGTGTGCTCTATAAGGAGCTACTAGGCACGATCGCTGACCGCGGTGACCGCCAGGTGCGCAAGAGCGACATCGACGCGCTTCCCGAGTTCACGGCGATGCGCGTGATCGCGACGGAGGACTCGCGCGCCATTGATCCACGGGGCGCACTGTCGTGGTTCCAAACGTGCTGGCAGTGGCCCGCCGCCACGCCAACGCAGGCGAAGCTGCGCGACCGCTTCACCCAGCTCGGGCTGTGGGACGGGCGCGGCTTCGGCATCGAGTACGACACGGCCTACGACGACTCGGAGGCCGAGATCGTGAACGGCCACCGCGCGATTCGCGGGCAAGCGTTCCACGTTGAAGACGAGTGGGACGCAGTTCAACGCGCGGCCGCCGAACCTGCGTGTTGTCACTTCTGGGAGAGCGTCTAGGTGGCGACTGTCACGGTCGTTGGCGTTGAGGACGAACTGAGTGGGTGGACTCCGAAGGGTGGCGGAACCAACTTCTCTGAAGTAGACGAAGGGGTAGCCGGGCACGACTCAGGGAACACCGAGAATACAACCACCAGTGCGAATGCCGACGCCTTTGAATTGGCGACGATGCCCGGGGACTTCGATGCCGCGATTGACTATCAGATCGACATCGTCACCAAACAGTCGGGGCGCGTGGACGATGCGATCACCCTCGACACTTACATAACCGATGGGCTCGTGGCCATAGATGCCCACATAGACACGTACAATCTCGATGCGGTAACGACCTATACAGAGCAAAACGGGGCTGCCCGCGCGAACACTGACAACAAGACAGCGTGGGATGAGTACGAAGTTCTCTACGACGTGAACAATATGGCCTCGGGGATGCCCGATGCGTTCACGGTCTTCGTTACCGCCGTAGAGGTGGTGATCAACTACACGCCGATCAGCGTCGGTGGGATAGCCTCGATGCGACAGCTCATCGGTCACGGGCAAGGCACCCGCGCCTAGGTTGTAGAATAGAGACATGCCAAACGCCGCGATCAAGTTCTGGTTCCTGTTCACCGACAACTGGGCTCCGGTACTGCCGGGTCGGGCGGCCTTGTCGGACGCGGCTCGGGGTCTGACGTCGCTCGCTGACGCGGCCCTGGATGGTGCCGCGCTCGGTGATGTCGCAAGGGGTGGGGCTGCCGCCGGGGACGCCGCGCGCGGCGGGGCAGTGGCTGGAGACGCGGCCCGGGGCGGTGTGACCGTGTCGGACAGCAACTAGGAGGCTTGATGTGACGCACCGCCCACTAGTCACGCTTGCGAACTCTTACCTAGAAGGGAATGTCGTCCGGGTGACTGGAACGTTCACCGATGCGACAGGTGCCGCTGCCGACCCCACCACCGTGACGGTGCGCTACTTCATCGACCCCAGCGGAGCTGTGACCACGTTGGTCTACGTCACAGACCCCGAGGTGGTGAAGGACAGCACCGGCGTCTACCACGTCGACATCGCAGTGTCCGCGCCGGGCAAGTATCGATACGGCTTTGCTGGTACCGGAGCGGTAGGCACCCTCATCGCAAACCAGGAGGCATACTTCGTGGTTGCCCCGTCGGATCTCCTCTGATGGCCTGGACTTACGATCCCGAGGATCTGTCAAGCGACCTCAATCGGGTGCGCCTCATGGTGGGGGATACCGATGCCGACGAGCGCCAGCTCTCCGACGAAGAGGTCGAGTACATGCTGGATACGCACAGCAGCGTCGGTGTCGCCGCTGTACACGCAGCCCGTGCAATCATGGCCCGGTACGCCCGACTCGTCACGAAGGCCGTAGGCGACCTTCGCATCGCGTACAGCGACCGACACGGCCACTACAGGGAGTTGGTCGACTATCTGGAGACCCTCGCCACGGCGGACGACCCGTATCAGATCTACGTCGGCGGCCAGTCGTTCGATGAGGACCGAGCTGATCTGAGAGACACCGATCTGCCGCAGGGGCAGTTTGCTGTCGGCATGCACGACTTCCCCCGTAGGGATGCGCGCCACGGGCACCCGAGAAAACTGTCAGACCTCGATCAATAGAGGAGAGGGCCCTTGAGCTTCGCCGACGAATTTCGCGACTTTATGCCCGCCCGTGTCCTGTTGGAGGCGGTCGCGTCGTACGATGAATATCACCGTCCAACCTTTGACGCGGTGCAAGAGTTCAGCGGGCGCGTCGTCGCTAAGGAGACCCGCACCACCGACCGTGAAGGTCGCGAGCGTGTTGGCACCCACGTCGCCTGGCTGGCCCCTGACAGCAGCGGACTGCTCCCTGTTGACATTCACCCGGACGCCAGGATCACGATGCCCGACGGGACGCAGTTCACTGTGCTGAACATCTCGCGCCTCACTGACGAGGAGGGCGGGTCGCACGTGCTGCCCTCCAACTTGGTCGCCAACCCCTACATAGCAACGGCAGCCACCGACTGGAGCGCCGGTGGGACCAACACCGCGGTACGAGACACCGGCCGCCACATGATTTCCAACGCCAGCCTGAAAGCTACCTATCAGGATGACCTCGTGGCGGCGGACTATGACATCGGCACCACGCACGGATTGCTGACCGCGGTCGAGTACATCTGGGATGCCTACGTGTGGATCCCTACCGCGTTCACGGGGGCCGGCAACTTGTCGCCCACCGTCACCGGCCTCACCTCCGTCACCCTGGGCGCGGTCGTCGCTAGCGACCCTGACCTGCGTGACCAGTGGCAGCGCGTGTCGTCGCGCTTCACGCCCGACTCCGGCGACCTGGCGGGCGCGTTCCTGCGGCTCAACCACACGATCGCCCCGACGGCCGACGATGAGGTTTGGATCGACAACGCGCAGCTCCTGGCGTTCAGCGACTTCGTAGCCGCGACCTCCGCCGACCATCACATGAAGCTGATCCTCGGCGCGACCGGAGGGGGAACTTAGCCGTGGGTTTTATGGAGATGTCGCGGGTGCTTGGCGCGGACCAGCTCGGCAGGTCCTTCTCTACGCTGGGGCGTGAAGCTAGCCGTGAGGCGGGCAACCGCATCTTCGCGCTAGGCGAGGAGATCCTCACCGACGCGGTGCGGCTCGCGCCGGTAGAGTTCGGGCGGTTGCGCGGTAGCGCGCGGGTCAAGCGCGACGCAGACGACGCGGTGATCCTCAGTTTCGGTACAGACTACGCGCTGTTCGTCCACGAGATCCCCCCACCGTTCGGGGGCGGGCCGAAAGATCCGCCGCAGTGGCGGCCGGGCACGCGGCGTGCGCGTCACGCTGCCCCGACGCAGTGGAAGTTCCTGGAGAAGCCCGCCCGCCAGCACTGGGAGCGCATCGCGGACTCGTTCAGCGGCACCGATGATCTACTTCATACCGTGACCTGGCCCACAGGAGGGCTTCGATGACTGTAGCGGTCGACATCAAGTCGTTGATTCAAGCCGGGCTGACCGGCGAGCCCGCGGTCTTCCTCCAGGGCATGCCTGCGCAGCCCGACGACGTTATCGCCGTCCAGGTGAGCGGCGGCCCGGCTCCCGTGCTGGCGATGGGACCGACTGTCGTCGAGCGGATGACCACCTTCCAGGTGATGGTCCGCGGTCCGCGTGGCGAGGGCGAGGCGGTCGAGGCTCGAATGCTAGCTATCCACCTGCTGCTGCAGGCGCTGGGGACCACCGCGGTCGGTGGCGGCGACACATACGATAAGATCACTGCCCTGTCCGAGCCATTCCAAGTACAGGGCGACGGCGAAGAGCGCCCCATCTGGGCGTGCAACTATGAAGCATGGGCACCCGGACCATGAGCCAGCGATCCTCTGCCGTTCGCATTCCTGACGTGGGGATAGACGGCCTACGCCGCCTTGAGTGTACCCTGCCGCACTGTCGGAAGTTGCTGGGCCGGTTCGGCCCTAACCTGCGGGGCGGCTCTCTAGAGATTCAGTGCACCCGTCCCTCATGCAAGCACCTCAACACGTTTTACTTCAACGAAGCGCCGCCCGTGGCTGTCGGTTAGAATAGAGGAGTAGCGATGGACACCGCCGAGCTACTGGAGTCTCAGCTCCGCGCCGCACGCAACGCGCTGGAGGCGGCGGCCATCGCCATCGATGTCGCGCTGCAGGCCCTACAGGCCTCGGCAGCATCAGAGCCTCCCGGCGAAGGCGAGCCCGGGATCATGACGGAGATCGAGTGTCGCCATGAGGGCGCGGCCTCCGCGCAGGTGAGCGGCGGGCCGCAGCGGGACTACTGCCGCCTGTGCCAGAGTTTCGTGTACCCCGACGGGCGCACAGAAAAGGTGAACGCCGATGACCCCGACACCGACTAACGCAGCGTACAAGGTCGTGGGCGGCCCGCCCCTGAACATCGACGGGATCGTCATCGGGTTCGGCGAGAGCTTCCCCGGCGACGCCGTCGAGGAGGACTACCTACAGTCGTTGCTCGATAACGGCCAGGTCGTACGCACGGCGCCGCTGCAGGGCGCACCGCTCGTGGCCGCCCCCGAGGACGACCCCGCGGCTGACGCTGCTGGAGCGAGTGTGCCGGAACCGACGACCACCGAGCTGGACAACTAGTCGATGGCAACCTTCGTATGGCACAATGCCCGCGTCTTCATTGACGAGTTCGACTTCAGCGCCCAGTTCAGTCTGACGCAACTGGACTACACCGCGGAGATGCGGGACGCTACCGCGATGCAGGTGGCGGCGGCGGCGACGCGCATCCATAAGCCAGGCCTCTGGCAGGCAGACCTGACGCACCGCGGCTTCCTCGACTTTGCCGAGGACGGCGTCGAGGATGTCATCTCGACCGCGCTCACTGCGGGGGGCACTCACAACATCACGGTGATCCCCTTCCCGCAGGGAGCGGCCGGCGTCATCGCTGATGCGGACCACGCCTACTTCGGGCAGTTCATCAACGGGAGGCTCGTGTGGGTCGGCAACGTCGGCGACATGGCGGAGTTCGACTGGGAAGCGCACGGCAACGAGCAGCTCGGCAAGGGCCGCGTCTCCATCGATGATGTGGTTGCTGTCACTGGGGCCGTCAACGGGACCGGCTACCAGCTCGGCGATGCTACGGCGTTCCCCGGGATCGGCGGCCCGATCGACGTGCCGTCCGGGGACCGCGTGGTCGCGATGGTGCACGTCATCGCCGACGACTTCACCGACCTGGACTTCGTGCTGGAGTCCGACGACGCCGCCCCGTTCGGCACCGCGACGGAGATCGCGTCGAGCCTGAACCACACCGGCATCAGCTCGGCGTTCCTACAGTCCGACGGGACGACGGCGATCAGCGACGACTTCTTCCGCCTGCGCGTGTCTGGCTTCACCGGCACCAGCGCTACCGTGCTCGGCAGCATCGCAGTAGTGCGGGGCCGATAGGCTAGAATAGAGACAGACCAATCAGCGGCCGCTGAGCGCCCGTCGAGGTGCCGTGCCGGGAGGGAATCCCCATGGCTACTTTCGTGTGGACCAACGCCCACGTCAAGATCAACAGCATCGACGAGTCGGACCACGCGGTCCTCGTGCAGTTGAACTACGCCGCCGAGATGCTGGACGCGACGGTGATGGCCACAGCCGCCACCCGCATCCGCAAGCCCGGCCTGTTCGACTGGAGCATCGTCGTGACGTTGCTCGACGACATGGCGGACGCTGATGTCGATGATCTGCTGTTCGCGCTCGTGGGTGCCGCGGCGTTCCCGATGATCATCCGCCCGACGCAGGCCCTCATCGGCGTGGCCAACCCGGAGTACCGCGGTAACGCGGTGCTTGAGGGCGACCCGGTCGGCGGCACCGTCGGCGACCTCGCCACCAAGGCTCTCACGTTCCAGAGCGCCGGTGTGCTCACCAGGAACGACAGCTAGCGGATAGGAAACCCAGCCCGGAGCCTCACGAGAAGGCCAGCGTGTATCGACACACCGCCCTCCTCGAGGCTCCCCAGTGAATCCCTAGGAGGGCACTTTCTATGAACGACGAAAGCCCGACAGCGGCGCAGTTGGACGGAGCCATCGATCTGGCTCTCCGGGTCCTGACCGGGGCGGAGTTCCTCGCCATCGAGGACGACGACGCCGAGTGGGTGGACCTCAGCCGGTGGGCGGGCGACGGCGCGGGCATCTGGATCCGGTCGATGACCGCCGAGGAGCGCGACGGCTACGAGCAGGGGCTCATCAAGCAGTCGCAGGGCCGCACCGCTCGCGGCGGCTCGGTCGAGATGGACCTGCGCAACGCACGCGCGAAGCTCGTGGCCCGGTGCGCGGTCAGCGCCGAGGTCGACGGGGTCCGCGTCTTCTCGGACGCGGACGCGACGAAGATCGGCCAGAAGAACGCCCCGATGATCGACGCGCTATACGACGTGGCCTCGCGGGTCTCCGGCATCCGCCAAGAGGATCTGGACGAGGTGCTGGAGGATTTCGAGGGCAGACCGGCCGAAGGTGGCTCTACAGCCTAGCGTTGGAGCTGGGGTACGCCAGCCCGCGGCGGATGCTGAGGGAGATGAGTTCCCGCGAGCTAACAGGTTGGCGGGCCTACACCATCCTGAAGATCGAGGAAGCGGACAACCGCGCGGGTGGGGGCGCTGATACGCGGATGCGCCGCCGCGCTGGGGTGCGTGTAACAGAGCCGCAGGGCGCGCCCACACAGCCGCTGGCGGAGGACTGGGCCGATACCGGGCCGAACGAGCTACCGCCTGACGAAGGTATAGGCGGGGTGCCGATTCCACCGGCGGCGCTCTGGGACTAGCAGGAGTGAGGCCGGGCCTTGACAACTGTTGCAAACTTGGCTGTCCGCCTGTCAGCTGACCCGACAAAGTTCATCGCCGGCATGACGGCGAGCCGGCGCAGCCTCAACAAGTTCAAGCTGGCGGCGGCCGCCGCGGGCGCCGGGCTGATCTTCGTCGCCCTCAAGGTCGCGACCGCGGTAAGCAAGATGGCCGTGGACTTCGACAAAGGGATGCGCGAGGTCAACACCCTCTTGCGACTCCCCGAGGCGCAGTTCGAATCCCTGAGTGATAAGGTGCTGGACTTCAGCGGCAAGATCGGCATCACCACCACTCAGGTGGTCCCCGCCCTGTCCCAGGCGATCTCGGCGGGGGTGCCTCGGCAGAACGTCTTCGAGTCCATGGAGATCCCGGCGCAGGCCGCCATTGGTGGCGTCACCGACCTCAAAACCTCGTGCGACACAACCCCGCCGGGGACCA
>SDBT01009934.1_pt1 | contig 15399 bp, 10 predicted proteins | sample 2277101 | NCBI WGS metagenome assembly SDBT01 (sample SAMN10404973, study PRJNA504765) | marine sediment metagenome | isolation source: marine sediment core GS10_PC15, 103 cmbsf | place: Arctic Ocean: Southern Knipovich Ridge | collected 2010 | reverse complement strand
GACCTGCAGCATTCTATCTTCCACTCTGGCGTACATGGGCCTGCGGTGCGAGATGGCGACTCTTTCAATGCCCGGAATATTATTCTTCATCCGCCGCACGTCGACCCGCTCCAGCCCGTATGCTGAAACCCATTGCTGTTCGGATTCGTCTTTTCCGGCGGGCTTGACCGATTCGATGATGATGTTATTGCTGCCAAGTTCGCGAAGGTAAAGCTGTGCCTGGTAGCTTGCCCCTTCGTTGATCGCGAGCATGACGATAACGCTCCAGACGCCGAAGATGATCCCCATCGCAGTGAGCGCCGAGCGGGCCTTATGCACGGTCAGGCTGTGCAGTCCGAGACGGCAGATATCCCATGCTTTGTTGGCTGCGTTCATTCGGCATGCCCATTGAGCTTGTCAGTTTCGATTTTCCCGTCGCGCAGCACGATTATCCGCTGTGCGCGGGCAGCTACTTCGTCTTCGTGGGTCACGACAATGATGGTCATGCCCTTGGAATGCAGGCCATCCAGCAGGTCGAGAATTTCCGCCGTCGTAGCAGAGTCCAGGTTGCCGGTAGGTTCGTCGGCCAGTAGGATAAGCGGTTCGTTCGCAAGCGATCGTGCTATGGCGACTCGCTGCTGCTGCCCGCCCGAGAGTTCCTGGGGCTTATGATCGAGCCTGTCGCCCAGACCCACAAGTTCTGCCAGCGCCCGGCTGCGCGGATGGCGCTCGCGACGCGAGACGCCCTGGTAGAACAGCGGAACCTCGATGTTCTCGAGCAGCGACAGCCAGGGGATAAGATTGAAACTCTGGAATACGAAGCCTATGCGGCGGTTGCGAACGTCGGATAGTTCGTCGTCGCTCATCGCAGAGACGTCCTGCCCGCCGAGGCTGTATGTCCCTGACGTAGGCTTATCCAGGCAGCCAAGGAGGTTGAGCATAGTACTCTTGCCCGAACCGCTGTGTCCCATTATGGCGAGGTATTCCCCGGCATGGATTTCGAGATCCACGTCATCCAGCGCTCTTACACCCGGGCCTACGTCATAGACCTTGGCGACGTTTTCCAGACGGACAAGAGTTTCCACGTTCACTCTCCGTCGCTTTGGGGCTTGTCACTGCCCTTGTCGCCGGCGATTATGCCCTCGGGCGGAACCAGCAGAACCTTGTCGCCGGCGGCGATTCCTTCGAGGATTTCAACGTCGGTTTCGTTGCTCCGACCGACTTTAACGGTCACCTTGGTTCGCTTCGAACGTCCGGTCACCTTCCAGCAGAAAGTCTGGTCGCCCTCGGAAAACACCGCGGCGATAGGCACCTGCAGGATATCGTCAAGCCTGTCGAGAATCAGTTCGATGTCGGCGGTCATCTCCGGCAAAAGGCCGTCCAGGCATTCCGGATCGATCTCGATATCGATGGTGTAATACTTGGTATTCCTGAAATCCCAGCGATTTCGCTGATCGGGCATGGGGGGGATCTTCTTGACCTTGCCCTTTACTATCTCGCCCGGGCGGGCATCAAGCTTGACGATGGCTTCCTGGCCAACCTTAATGTGGTTGATGATGGCTTCGGGCACCTTGGTCACCACCTTCAGGGAGGTCATGTCCGGGATGATCATCAGCAATTGTCGCTGCTTGATCTCCTCGCCAACGGAGACTACGACGTTGCTCTGACTCCAGCGATTTCGCCGGGTTTTGTAGATGACCAGTCCGGCCCGATCTGCCTTGACGACAAGCTTGGCGGCGTCTTCTTTCAGCTTGTCCAGTTCGTCGTTGAACATTCTCAGGCGACTCTTGCGAGTATTGACATTGGCCTCTTCGGTCATGATGCGCGTCTTCTGTTCCTTGAGCGCGAACTCCAGGGCAAGCTTCGCGTCGGAGACCTTGGTTCCATATTCCCGCCGATCACGCGGATGATCATACTGCTCGAGCATTTCCAGTTTGGACTTGGTCTTGTCCACTTCCAGTTCCAATCGATCGAACTTCAACTGGTCGGCTTCGATCTCGTTGTTACTGTAAGGAGGATTATCTTTCAGGTCGGGATGCTCATTGGCGTTGCGTTTAAACAGCAGGTCACCCTCAGCCAGTTTTAGCTCAGACTCCTTGAGCTTCACCTGCCCCTGAGCCTCCTTGTGTTTGATCGGCCATTCGGCTTCGTTGTAGCGTTTCAGGGTCAGTTCGGCGTCGATGATGCCCTGGCGGGCTTTCTGAACCTTGTCGGCCAGTTCCTTGATGCTGAAGTCCAGATCGTTTTCGGCGCTGACAAGGAGGTTGCTAGCCGATGCGGCTTCGAGCTCCTGCTTCACGATGGCGTCGATGAGTTCCTTGCACTCGAAGACGATGATCTTATCGCCTTGTTCAACTGTCGTCCCGTCGTCGACGACTTCCGTGATGATGACTTTCCATTGGAGTTCGTTCTCTATTTGCTTTTTGCGCTCGGCTTGGATGGAGCCCGTCTCGATGGAGTTGATAAGCATTTCGCCTCGGGTGGCGACGCCCAGACGTCCGGACGATATCGCATCGTCACCGCCTGACGATAGCCCGCCGATCAGTGCGATAAGCAGGATCACCACCAGGACAGACGCCCCGGCGATAATGAACCGTCGATTGCCCAGCAGCGGGCGGACACGGTTAGTTAGCGACGTAATCGTATTGTTCAGAGAGGAGGTCAAATCTAAAAGGCTCCTTTCGTTCGTGCATCAAACCGCGCTGATCGGTTCGTAAAAGACCCAGCGAAGCAAGGAACTGCATTCGCGTGGTAGCGTATTCTATCAATGTGCGCGACACACTGTTCTCGGCTTGGAGGAGATCTTCCTCGGCACGCAGAACGTCACGCGTGGTAACCTGTCCTTCTTTCTGCTGCAACGCGGCCAACATTCGCCGCCGCTTGGCGATACTCAGATTCTTGGTCCACGATTCGTAGTTACGTTTCGTTCGCAGCAGATTGCGATATGAATCTCTCACTTCCAGACGCACGGTGTCCTCGAATTGCTCGAGGTCGCGAAGCGATCTTTCGAATGCAATCATCGAGAGCCGGTATGCGTCGCGATTGTCCGTCTGGTCCAGCTGCCAGTTGAACTGCACGCTGGCAAAGCGGCGATGCTTGTCGAACTCGATTTCCCAGAAGTTCCGCGGTTCTTTGGAGCGAGCGTCGATGCCCACTACCACGTCCAACTGCGGATTGAACTGATCGACGGCGATCTCGACGTTCCGATCGGCGTCGCGGACCTTCGATCGCTCGACCAGCACGTCAGGGCGGCTTGAAAGCGCGACCTCAATTGCGTCGTCCTCTTCGATGGGGAGCGGTAGCGGACCTGCGTCGCGCAGTTCCAATAATGCGTTGGGAAAGTCCAACTTCACGTTGGCCAGAACGGGCAGTCCGAGGGTGATCTTGAAGCGGTCCAGGCGATTCTGATATGCCTGCAGGTCCACCTGCAGTTCGGTCTCGGCTTTGAAGAGATCCTGCTCGGCTTCGTCCTGTGCGGTAGCCGATTCCTGCCCGCCTGCAACGCGAACCGTAGCAAGCGCGAGCGTTTCTCTCTTGCGATCAATGTTGCGTTCAGCGTTCTCGATGCGGTTTCGCAATTGAAGCACGCCGTAATAGTCGTCGAATATCCCGGCTGCGAACTCCTGGCGGAATCTGTAGAAGTCGTAGACGTCGAACAGGAAATCCCGTTCAAGCCGGTATTGGTCTTCGTATGCGAAATCCCGCCACGCTCCACGCAGAAGCGGCTGGGTGAAATTCGCCTCCAGCAACGAGGTTGCGACGTTGCCCCTCGAGCCCATGAAATCGGTCGCCCAATCGATGGTCGCCGCCAGCGTGAGCACCCCGCCGTTGACGAACCGCTGGGTGAGCGACGGTGTGAGGCTTGCCGATGCGGATTTTGCCTCGGAGGCCTTTGCGATGCGCTCCCATTGGGCGTCGGCGTCGAGGAAACCGTCGAACAATGGCAAGTCCCAGCCGCGACGTTCGTTGGCCAGCAGCAGCGCCGAGGCGAATAAGTTTTCCCTGCGGTCCTGGAACGCCCTGCTGTTATAGAACGCTATCTCCAGTGCCTCGGCGAGGGTGATAATACCGGGCTGGTCCGCTCGCAGCGGGATGGTCCGCTCGCCGAGCGTTATCGAAACCCAGTTACCGTCGGCGTCCCTGCCAAGCGGACGATAGTCGATACTGAATGGAAGCTCTTCGCCCAGGGCAACCCGCTGTCCGCCGGCAAGCGTGGCGTAGGCGGTAATATCCGCACGCTCGGCGTACTGCGCAGGCGTACATCCAGCCGCCAACGCAACCAGCAGGGACAGACTACCGAGATAGTACAACTGTCTTGCCATGGGTACCCCTGCACCCGATCTTTCGTGATATCCTATGAACGTCCGTGGCTTCGACTTATACCGGCTCCCCACCGAGATCAAAGCCAACCGATATGTAAAATACTACCGTTAACACCTATACGCAACATAAGAAACGCATACAGGCTGGGTTTATTACCTCCGGGCTTGCCAGAACCCCAGATCGCGTTGGATGACCGGCCTGGCACAATCGTACCGGCTGGCGATCCGCCAGCTGTGCCCAGCGGTGACCGGCGGTGCCATCGGTGCCCAGCGATGCCCGCTATGGCCCGCCATGGCCCGGCATGGCCCGGTGCATATTGATGTAACATTCTATCATAACTGTTGTTAGCATTTTCGCCCCGCGCAATTCGTGTTTTTTTCTCAATCGACAATCGGCAACTTGTCTCGGCGTAGTCCCTAAGGGACGAAGCCGGATCGGTTTCAGTTTTCAGTTTTCAGCTTTTAGCTTTGCGGCGCAGCCGCTGTCCGTTCTCGATTCGGTTGTCAACTAACGTGGAGCGCGCAGCAGCGCCTTCACCCTTACGGCCACCTACACGGTTTGCGCGCGCAAACGGTACGTTCCCCGAAGGGCAACGGTACGTTCCCCGAAGGGCAACGGCACGTTCCCCGCAGGGCAACCGTAGGTTCCCCGAAGGCAAGGGCACCACTTGCAGTGAGCCTGCCGAACTGAGAACACAAAGATATTGAAATCAAGAAGATGCCCCGCGCCGAAAGTTTTTTATTTTCTCACCCGTTTCCGCACCACGCCTTACCGATCTGCGCGCGCATTCGGCACGTAACGACGCCTGCCACAATCGAAGGTTCCCCGAAGGGCAACCGGCAATCGTCAATCGAAAATCTTACTTCACCTGCTTGGCTGACTTGGTGCTTCCTGAATCCGTCTCGCCGCGGTAAGATTCTTCCTGGTCGAAATTCTCGCGCTATCTGGAGAACACTATGGCATGGTTGTGGCTGGCACTATCGGGGCTGGTGGAGATCGTATGGTCGGTGAGCCTGAAGTACGCAGACGGGTTCACGAAACTCTGGCCGACGGTCGTTGTCCTTGTATCGGGCATCATTTCCATGGCACTGCTGTCGCTCGCACTTCGCGGTATCTCGATGGGCACGGCATACGCCGTCTGGGCTGGCATCGGAGCGGTCGGGGTGGCCATCACCGGTATGATCATCTTCAACGAGTCGACAGAGGTTTTGCGGCTACTTTCAATCGCGGCCATCATCGTCGGAATCGTTGGACTGAAACTCACCGCAGCGCCGGAATTGAACCCGCCTGACGGAGAAGCCCCGAAGATATCCAGTAAGTAGGTCTGTCCTGAGCGCAGTCGAAGGGTCTGTCCTGAGCGCAGTCGAAGGGTCCCCGGAATTCCCCCGGAATTCCCCCTTCAGCGGCCAATAATGCAAGTTGCACGTCTCTGCCACGCTGCAACATGTTCAGCTTGCAAGACTAAACAGCCTTCAATTTACTGGACATGCGAGAGTGTTTGTGATAATTGGAAAGCTCTAAGCCGGCACGGAAAGTCAATTCTGAGCCAATGAAACAGGCTTGAACTTCGACGAACAGGCCTTACGATCACTTCCTTTTCGAATGGTGAAAGAATGAGCAAATCTGACGAACTGCCCAAAAGCCTTGAAATCGGACCCGACGGCAAAAAGATCTATAAATGCGGTACGCTGACCTATACCAAGGCCGCTCTCGTCTTTACGCTTTTCTGGCTGTTGTGGGGAGATTTTGTTTACACGTTCGCTTTTGTCGTCTTCCCCAATACCATGCCCTACCTGCTCAAGGATCTGGGCGCAAGCGACACGACGATTGCGCTTGTGAGCCGATCGATCATGTACGCTTCGGCGTTTCTGCTGGCTCCAATCATTTCCTACAAGTCTGACCGCCATAGAGGCCCCCGGGGTCGCAGATTACCTTTCCTGCTATACTCAGCCCCCATCTGTGCGGTTTTCCTGGTAGCGATGGGCTTCTTCAGAGAAATCGCCGAGTGGCTCTGCGGTGACAGCGGAGCGTTCCTCGGCATCGAACTTGCCACTCTCTATGTAGGCGTCATTGGCACGATCATGGTCTGCTTCGAGATGTCGAACGAATTCGTCAAGAATCTCTACTACTACCTGTTCAATGACGTGGTCCCACCGCACCTGTTGGGCCGAGTAATGGCGGGGTTCCGCCTGGTAGGCCTACTGGCTTCGGCGTTCTTCCTCAAAGGCGTCCTTCCGTGGATCACCAGCAACGAATCGATCATCACGGAGGTCGCGCCGGAAAGCTGGTGGTTTATCGGCGGAATGACCATGCCATCCTGGCTGGTGGGCATTAACAATTTCAAGCTTGTAATGGTCACTGCCGGGGTTTTCTTCGGTATCGGCTATACCGCCATGTGCCTCTTCGTAAAGGAAGGTAAATACCCCCCGCCGCCCGAGAACGTCGACAAGAGGCAAGGGATTATCTCGTCGTTCAAGACCTATGGAAAAGAATGCTTCACCAATAAATTCTACTGGTGTTTCTTCCTGCACAGTACTTTCTGGTTGATGGCAGGGGCTTCGTTCATCTTCATCGGGCTGCGTAACCGTGATGAACTTGGTCTTAATATGGGACAGATCGGTCATATCCTGTTCCTCAGCCAGATGATCGGTGCGGCACTTATGATCCCAGCCGGCTGGCTGGCCGACAAGTTGCATCCGGTGCGAGTTTACTTCCTGTTCCTCACACTAACCATTCTCAATCCCATTGTGCAAAGCACCTGGATATTCGCCGACTTCGGACCCCAGTGGAACTACTACTCGCAGCTGGCCGTTTTCATGTTGTTCTTGCCCCTGAACACTCTCCGTGACGCAGCCGAGTTACCCATGTACATGAAGCTGCTGCCCAAGGAACGATTCGGACAGTTCTGCTCGGCAAACGAGATGGTCCGTTCGATGGTCATGATAGCCGTTCCGATCTGCTTCGGTTTCCTCATGGACTCGTTACGCCACGGCCGACTTGGCTTCGCGCCAATGGGAGACTTTGTCTATCGGTTGTTCCCGATCTGGTGGGCTATGTGGCTGATTCCGTGCATCTTCTGCTACTCCATTGTGTATCGCGAATGGAAGAAGCGCGGCGGCGCGGAAGGATACACTCCGCCATCGGCAGGTTTTGGCGCTACGGTTGAAATGACAGAATCCAGTGAAAAGAGCGGCGAATAGTCTAACCTACCGCCAATACAGATATTTTTCGCCGTTCATACGGGAGAAGATGAGATGACAACAGGTCGAAAAGCCATTCTGATTGCCTTACTCGTGCCGGTGCTGATTGCTGCCACGCTTGGGGTGATCTACAACATGTACTCCGAGTCCATCAACGCATGGATCGCCAGAGAAGCGTCCCGCCCTTCCCAGCTTGATAACCTCGAACCGGAGAAACTGTTCTGGAAGGGCCGAGGATTGCCTGAGCGGAAAACAGAATTTGCAGTCAGTAGATTAGAGAAAGACAAAGCCATAAGCCTGCTTACTCGGGTCCGGCTGCTGGGCTTTTTCGATGTGCACAAGGAAACTTCACCCGAAACCAAGGCCCAGCACCAGAAACTCGTGTTGTGGTTTATTGATCGTTTCCCGGCAGCAAGATTCACCGGCAGCGAGCATCTGAGACTGGATCCGGAACTTGACGGCGAGAAATATGATGAAGCTAAAGAGCTCTGGGCAACACAGGTGGAAAAAGACCCGGACAACTGGTTTGTTCGCGGCAATGCGGCCAGCTTCGCGATTCACGAAGACCTCTCCGCCGCCGAGACTACTTACAAGAAGATAATCGAGATAATCGAGGCCCAGGACAGGGCAGATATGGAGAAAGACGACACAGTCGTTGCCAATATCAAGGAAGTCGTTGCCGAAATCGAGGAAGAAACCTTTGAAGGTGAGATCACCAAAATCGTCGAGGATGATGATGGTGGAGAGACCATCTACGTCACATTCAAAGCCCAGATGAAGCGAGACCAACTCACCCCGAAGTCAGTCGATCCGAACAAGCCGTATTGGCTGAAGCGACTGGCAAATCTCAATACTATCAAGATGCGACAGGCCTCGTCCGATGCTGACAAACAGGCTGCAGGCGAGCAGTGCCTGGCCTATTACGACCAGGCCCTGAAACTGCTGACAAAAGACGTCGACAAGATGCATCTTCTCAGGGATGTCCCCAACCTCGCGTTTGAAACCGGCGACATGGAAAGGGCCACAACTTATTGCGAGGACCTGCTCGAATTGGCAATGGGCAACAAGGACAAAGACAAAGAGGACAACAAGAGCAATTGGGACTACGCCAATGCAGTCCACCGGGCAAACGTCATTCTCGGCAGAATTGCACTCAAGGCGGGAGACACGGATAAGGCCGCCGAGCATCTGGAAAAGGCCGCCAAAGCTATATTGCCAAGCATAGTGCAGGAAAAGGCGACCATGATGGGGTTCGATACATCGCTAGCCAAAGAGTTGATGAAGACCGACAAGAAGGACTCCGTTATGAAGTTCCTGGTGATATGTGAGAAGATCGCCGAGGAGTACGAGTATGAATATGGAGAGCTCAAGACACTCATTGCAGAATTGAAAGCCGATGGAGTCCCGCTCTACGAGATAACGGAAGAAGACTACAAAGAAGAAAAAGAAGAGGAAGAAGAACAAGCAGCAGAAGAAGCAGCAGAAGAAGAAGAGTAAGAATTCTGGGACTGGCTTAAGGGGCGGTGGCCGCTCTTTTGCATACCGAACCTATTGCCGCGTTCCGGACTCTATGGATCGACCTCCGCATAACCGATAGCTACACTGTTATGGGGACGTGCCTTGCTTCTGTACGGTTGATCCTGTGAAGGCTGATCTTGAGAATTCCATCGTGATAGCTGGCCTTTGTTGAGTCCAGATCCATATCCTCTGGAAGATCGATACTGCCCTTGAATCTCCCGTAAAGATGCCTCACGTGGTAGTAATCCTCAGTATCGTCGGGTGGCCATTGCTTATTTTCGCCACTGATGGTCAAAACGTTGCCACGTACCGTAATATCGATATCGTCCGGATCAATACCGGGAAGCTCGGTTGCGATAGTAATATCATCTCCAGTTTCCGTGGCGGTCATATTCGGGGTCCAATCGTCCCGATGGAACTCGTTTCCGGGCCAATTGCAAAGCTGCCCGAACGGGCCGGTCAACATATCATAGCCAAAGTGTCCTGAGCGGGTTCTACGGTGAATTCTGGCGTGCTTTCTCATCTTCGCACCTCCTTGGGCCTGTGAAAGCCTCTCTGGACCCTGCGCGGCCTCACTGCTCTCATTTAATTCTATGGGCAGTCAGCGAGCAATCCCCAGGCATATGCGCTCGTGTTTCGGAACCTTTGAGTAACGCAGTACATATCAGAACGCAGACTGGAGGATATCGGCCTCTAGAAAACGTTCTCGAAGTTCGTGTAATTGGGAACACCAAACAGGAAGTTGTTGCCGTAAGCAGGGTTCAGGGCGTAAAACCAATCCGCGCCCGATCCGCCGTCGAAGGAACATTTATAATGGAAGGTCGCGCCCGCTCCAACGCCCGCAATATCGCCAACAGAAACGTTGTCATCGTCGTTGCCCATCTTTACCGTCACCGTGCCAAAGAAATTGCTGCCCACAGTTCCAGTCCAGTCGATGTCAAGCGTATCGCTTCCGTGACTTGTATCCAAAATGAACGAACCGCCAAACACGCAGTCCTCAATCTCCACTTTGTCGGCTGCCTTGCCAAGTTTCATGTTGAACGTTCCGTCTATTTGCGATCTGATAAGAATGGCTTCAATCTTTCCCTTGGAGCGGATCGACACATCGCCCGCAACTACTGATGCGACTATGTTAACGTCATTGCGACTTCCAACCCCTGCAACCGTGGCATCTTTCAGATCAAGTTTAAGATTACCATCGATAGTCGCGCCGGAGAGGTTGATGTACTCCCGACCGTTGCCTCCGGTGACGGAAAGGTCCCCGCCGATATGTCCCAGTATTCCGACAATATCACTTTGCAAACCATCTTGGGTGCGGAAGTTGATTTTGACCGAACCGGTTATCTCGCAGCCGGCGTTGAGGCTAAATGAATCTTGCCCGGAACCTCCGCTAAGCTTGGCATTGCCCTCAATGATGCTGGTGTCATATAAGCTAAGCTGCCCCCTCTCCTTTGCCTTCACGGCGACATCACCAGTGATCGAAGCAGAGAGACTGAGATAAAAACCAGCATAGGTGCCGCTGGAAACATTCACCTTCCCTGTCACTGAGCTGTCATCAATACCCAACAAGGCAAGGTCCTTAGCACGAATCGAAAGATTCCCGAAGACTTCCGAGTTGCCGAGAATTTCTATGAGGCAATCGTTGCTTGCGCTGATCTTGACATTGCCGGTGATTGTCGTGGAACTGAATTTTACATGATCGTCACCCAGGAAAATGTCGATGCCGTCTTTGAGTTGTAGCGAAAAACTGCTCAGTGTTGAGTTAAGGACGTCTATGTTTTCCAGGCCGTCCCCGCTGGTGATTTTGACAGCACCCTGGATCGTACTGTTGTCTATTGTAAGTCGATCAGTTTGGCCGGCGGGCGTCTCGCCCAGCTTGAATTGGGCTGAGCCCGTGATCGTCGTCTCACCGATGAACCAAACATCTTTTCCATCACCACCGGTCATGGACAGTTTGCCGCCAATGAAGTTGGAAGCCGCCTCCGTCACGTTTCGCTGTAGGATAACGTGGTTAATATGAGCGGGGATAGAATCGCCCAACTTCATGGTCAGGTTCTTGGCCACTCCCACGCCCATGAGGTAGACTCTCTCCCCCGCGTCGCTTCCCTGGATCGTCAGGCTGCCAAGGATGTCCACATTACCTAAATAATCCAACGCGGCATTGTCGTATCCAATATAGACACCATTGCGGTCTCCCCCCCCACGTCGATGGAAAGATTACCCGGAATGGTGGTTACTCCACCGATTCCGGGATTGCCGATCAACAGGTCGTCGTCACCCAAGCCCATATTGATCTTCAGGGAGGTAGCTCCCGTAAACAGGCTGAACCCACCGCCGTTTACGGTCGTCTGAGTGTTCGTACCGATATGGGCTCTCCCCTGGACCACGAATTCGCCCGGGTTGGAGGTTTCGTAGATAATCACCGCGTTGGATTGGGCATCGCCTTGGATTACCAGCGTTGAACCGGCGAGAGTAGCTGTAATGTCGCCGGCGAGGAGCACTCTGGGTTCAAGAATCTCGAAAGAAGGTATAGTGTCTCGCGCAGCAGTCATGCTAATTCTCCAAAACTAGTGAACGATGTAGGGTGAACGATCATATCGGCCTCTAGAAAACGATCTCGAAGTTCGTGTAGGAAACACCAAGCTGGAAGTTGTTATCGTAATTAGGGTCCAAGGCGAAGAACTGATCCAGCAGGCCCGATCCGCCGTCGAAGAAACATTCATCCTGGAAGGTCACGCCCGGTGGTCCAAGGCCAAATACATCGCCAATACTAACGTTGTCATTGCCGTTACCCATCTTTACAGTCACCGAGCCCCTGAAAAAAGTGCCCCCAATTGCAAGCTTGCCGAGGAGAAGCGTATCGTTTCCATCACCTGTGTCCAGAATGAGGGAACCAAAAACCCCGGTGTTTATAATCCCCACTTGATCATCTCCCTTACCAAATTTCATATTGATAATTGCGTACATAAAGGAGTCAGCAATAGCGACAGACATCTCTCCCTTGGAGCGAATCGACATGACACCCCCGCTAAGTACCGAGTCGGTTATCTCAAGGCGATTGAAACTTGAGGGCCCCGTGGCTGGGGCATCTTTCAGGTCAAGTTTGATATTCCCATCAATAATCCCGCCGTCGATGACGATCTCCTCCCGACCGTTGCCTCCGATGACGGAAAGGTCACCTTGGATCCTTCCATGTATTTCAACAAGCTCCTCTTGCCCATCCTCCGGGGTGCGGAAATTGATCTTGACCGAACCGGTTATCCTGCAGCCTGAGGCGAGAGTAAACTCATCTTTGCCGGAACCTCCGTTGAGCTTGACATTGCCCTCAATGATGCTGGCGTCATCCAAACTAAGCACCCCCCTCTCCTTTCCCTTCACGGCGACATCACCAGTAATCGATGCAGCTTGACTGAGAAAAACAGCAGCAGATGGACCGCCCGAAACACTCACTTTTCCCGTTACTGAACTGCTCCATATGTTTGATGCAGCCCTACCCTTACTGCGAATCGAAATACTCCCGTAGACTCCCGAGTTGTTGAGAATGTCCATGACGCATGCACCGTTGGCGCTGATCTTGACTTTGCCGACGATTAGCGTGGAATCGAATAGTACAGTATCGGGAAACACACCGGCGCTGCCCTTGAGTTGAGCCGAAAAATTGCTCAGGGTTGAGTTAAGAACGTCTATGTCCTCCCTGCCATCCCCGCCGGTGATTTTGACAGCACCGTGGATCGTACTGGTATCTATTGTGATTTTATCTTTTTGGCCGAGGTCCATCTCGCCCAGCTTGAATTGGGCTGAGCCCATGATCTCCGCATTCCCGATGAACCACGTATCTCTTCCATCTCCCCCGGTTATGGATAATTTGCCGCCAATGAAGTTTGAAGTCGCCGTCGTCAGATTCTGGCTCATGGTGATGGCGTTAACCTTCCCGGTGGGCGAGTCGCCCAATTTCATGGTCACATTCTTGGTCACACTCATGCCCACGAGGAAGACAACATCCTCCGCGTCGCTTCCCTGGATCGTCAGGCTGCCCCCGATATCCACATTACCCAAATAATCCGACGCAGTATTGTCGTACCCGATATAGACACCGTCTTTGGTTCCACCTCCCATGTTAATGGAAAGATTGCCCGGGATGGTGGTTGTTACAACGGTTCCAGGGTCGCCGATCAACAGTTCGTCGTTACCCTGGCCCATATTGATTTTCATGGAGGTAACTCCATCAAACAAACTAAACCCACTGCCGTTTACGGTCGTCTGACTGCCCGTAACACCAGAGACCAGGAATTGGCCGGGGGCGGCGGTTCCATAGACAATCACCGCGTTGGATTGGGCATCGCCTTGGATTACCAGCGTTGAACCGGCGAGGGTGGCTGTAACGTCGCCGGCGAGAAGCACTCTGGGTTCAAGAATCTCGAAAGAAGGGGTCGTGTTTTCGTTTCGCGTAGTAGTCATGCTAATTCTCCAAAATAGTGAACGATGTAGGGTGAACTCTCATATCGGCCTCTAGAAAACTCGCTCTAAGTTCCTGTAATCGGGAACACCAAGCTGGAAGTCGTTATCGTAAGCAGGGTCCAGGGCGAACAACTGATCTATGTCCGATCCGCCGTCGAAGGAACATTCATCACGGAAAGTGGCGCCAAACGTTCCATCGCCGAATATATCACCAATTTCGATACTGTCCTCGCCGTTGCCCATCTTTACCGTCACCGTGCCAAAGAAATTGCTGCCCGTAGCTGCAAGACTATCGATGGCAAGCCTATCGTTTCCATCGCTTGTATCCAGAATGAACGAACCGCCAAACACGCAGTCTGTAATCTCCACTTCGTCGGCTTCCTTGCCAAGTTTAATATTGACACGTTTGTACATGTGAGAGCGGTCAATAGTGATGGACATCTCTCCCTTGGAGCGGATCGAGACATCGCCCACAACTACTGATCCATTGGTTATCTCAAGGAGATTGCTACCTGCAACCGGGGCACCTTTCAGATCAATTTTGAGATTACCAGTAACAACTCCCTCGATGACGATCTCCTCCCGGCCGTTGCCTCCAATGACGGAAAGATCTCCGCGCATATTTCCCTGTATATTGGCAGACTCATCTTGCCCGTCCTGCGGGGTGCGGAAGTTGATCTTGGCCGAACCGATTATCTCGCAGCCGGAGGCGAGGTCAAACCAATCCTGGCCGGAACCTCCGCTGAACTTAACATTACCATCGATGCTACTGGCTTGATAGAATCCAAGCTGGCTCGCAAACTTTCCCTTCAAGGCGAGATCACCAGTGATCGACGCAGACTGAGTGAGATAAACCCCGGAATAGGCCCCGCTCGAAACCCTCACTTTCCCCGCCACAAAACTGTCATCAATATTCAACTCGACATCGTCCTTAGCACGAATTGAAAGACTCCCGAAGACTGTCGAGTTAGCGAAAATGTCAACGAAGCTATCGCCGTTGCCGCTGATCTTAATATTACCGATGAGTTGCGTGGCACTGAATCCCACCTGATCGGAACCCAAAGCAACGTCGCCGCCCTTGAGTTGTACCGAGAAACTGTGCAAGAGTGAGTTGATGACACTAATATCCTCCCGGCCGTCCCCGCCGGTGATCTTGACAGCACCGGAGATCGTACTGTCCTCGATTGTAATCTTATCTGTTTCTCCGTCGGGCGTGTCGCCCAGCTTGAATTGGGCCGAGCCCGTGACCGTCGTCTCACCGATGAACCAATTATCTATTCCATCCCCGCCGGTCATGGACAGTTTGCCGCCAATGAAGTTTGAAGTCGCCTCCGTCGCGTTTCGATTCATAAGAACGAAGTTAGACGTCCCGGTAGGCGAATCGCCCAGCTTCATGGCCAGGTTCTTGCCCACTCCCACGCCCGTGAGGAAGACAACATCCTCCGCGTCGCTTCCCTGGATCGTCAGACTGCCCAGAATATCCACATCACCTAAAAAAACGAACGCATCAGGGTCGAATCCAATATAGACCCCGTCCACGGTTCCACCTCCCATGTCGATGGAAATATTGCCCTGAATGGTGGTTGTTGCAGTGGCTCCGGGTGTACCGATCAACAGTTCGTCGTCACCCAAGCCCATATCGACTTTCACTCCAGAGGTAACGCCATCAAACAGCTCAAATGGATCGCCGTTTACGGTCGTCTGATTGCCCGTAACACTATGGGTTACCCCAGAGACCACGAATTGGCCGGGGGTGGCGGTTCCGTAGACAATCACCGCATTGGGTTGGCTATCGCCCTGGATTACCAGCGTTGAACCGGCGAGAGTGGCTGTAATGTCGCCGTCGAGGAGCACTCGCGGTTCAAGAATCTCGAAAGAAGGGGTCGTGTTTTCGTTTCGCGCAGCAGTCATGCTATTTCTC
>SDBT01009933.1_pt1 | contig 15399 bp, 28 predicted proteins | sample 2277101 | NCBI WGS metagenome assembly SDBT01 (sample SAMN10404973, study PRJNA504765) | marine sediment metagenome | isolation source: marine sediment core GS10_PC15, 103 cmbsf | place: Arctic Ocean: Southern Knipovich Ridge | collected 2010 | reverse complement strand
TTTTGCACTTCTTTTACGCGCGCCTTGGTAGAAACCAAATGACCATAGGTGATCAAGTGAATAACCTGGTTGCGCAAAAGAGCCTTCCTGTGAGAAGACTTTACGTTAAGTTTTTTTCTACCATTTTGATGTCTCATAATATTCCAATCTAGTTGCGGTTGAACGCATCAGTCTTCGCTTATCCGGGCGTTCAGCTCGGCAAGCTACGCCGGACACGGTTACTCTTCTTTTGCTTTCAACACTTTTTGCAAATCGGATTCTTTGATGTCCATACCAAATGAAAGACCGAATGCTTTCATGCTATCTTTGACTTCATTGAGTGATTTACGACCAAAGTTTTTAATCTTGAGCGCTTCTTCTTCTGGTAGGTTTACCAGATCGATCACACGCTTAATATCTGCATTGATCAAACAGTTGTGTGCACGAACTGAGAGTTCCAGTTCATCAATTTGCTTGAGAAGCAAATCAACTGGTACACCTTTAAGACCCAGTTCATCCAATGCAATTGGTTCTTGTTCTTCTTCTTCTTCAGGCATTTGCGAAATTTCATTAAATGGAATTTCTGAACTTGCCAAGAAGTGTTCAAGTTGTGTACGCAACACTGAAACTGAATAATGCACTACATCTAATGGGTTTTCAGAACCATCAGTATGAATTTTCAGCGTTAGTTTATCGTAATCGATCGCACTACCAACACGTGTTTTTTCTACATCAAAGGTAACACGGCGAATTGGAGAGAACATCGCATCAAGATAAATGCGTCCGCCTTCCTGATACCCTTTATCATCTGGCCACTGTGCTTGCTGATAGCCACGACCTGATTCAACGAAAAATTCAATTTCAAGTTCACTACCAGGAGCAACGTGTGCAATAACATAGTCAGGATTCACAAGTTCAAAGTGGCTGTCCGCTTGAATGTCAGACACTTTTACCACTGTTTCACCCTTGACATGCAAACGCATTTTTCCAGGTTTGCCTTCTTTGTTACGAATAACAACGCCCTTGATATTCAACAACAACTGCATAGTATCTTCTACCACACCAGGAATCACTGAAAATTCGTTGTTAACTCCCTTAATAGTTACCGATGTTACGGCACTACCTTCAACGCCCCCCAAAAGAACTCGGCGTAAGGCATTACCAAACGTAACACCAAATCCAGCTTCTAGTGGCTGCGCTACTAATTCTCCATATGAGCTAGATAGCTCTTTTTTGTTCCAAGCCAAGCGAGGAATGGTTAAGGGCTTATATTCCTTATTTTCCATTCAACCTCCCACATTGTAACTAAACATACAACACTATACTATACGTCCTACACACTTAATTATTTAGAGTACAACTCAACAATTAAATGCTCTTCAATTGGGACTTGAATATCAGAACGTATCGGATAACGTAACACGCGTCCCCTACGATCTTTCTTGTCCAGCTCCAACCACTCCGGAACTTTTATCCCCATTTTGAGTCTTTTATCAACAACGTTTTCCAAAAAGACTTTTTTGTTCATCACCTTGCTAGCCAATGAAACGACATCATCAACTGAAACTGTATACGAAGGAGATGTTACTTTTTTGCCGTTAACCAAAATATGCCCGTGTACCACAATTTGTCGCGCTTGTGTGCGAGATGTGGACATTTTAAGGCGATATACGGTGTTATCAAGACGGCGCTCAAGCAAACTCAATAAGTTTTCACCTGGTCCGCCATCACGGCTACGTACCGCAAGCTTGAAAAAACGTCTGAATTGTTTTTCTCGCACGCCGTACATATTTTTTACTTTTTGTTTTTCATACAACTGCTTCCCGTATTCAGAAAGCTTTTTCCCAGGACGTCGAGCCGGTTTACCTGCTGTTTTGTCAGCTGGTTTATCTGGCTTATGTTGTTTTGTCCCTACTGGTTTTCTTGTCATGGTCACCTTATCGTAACTACCAAGCAATAAACTTTTACGTTCTAACTAACGCTTTATTACATTCTACGTTTTTTAGGAGGACGACACCCATTGTGAGGCAAGGGGGTAACGTCTCTTAACACCGAAACGTTTAGTCCTGATGCTTGCAAAGCACGGATCACTGAATCTCTACCAGATCCCGGTCCTCGCAAGTTAACTTCAACTCTCTTGATGCCGTAGACACTAATCATATCTTTTGCAAGATTGTTAGTAATCTGTGATGCTGCAAATGGCGTTCCCTTACGAGATCCTTTAAAACCTAGCCTGCCAGCGCTACCACGAAGCAATACATCTCCTTCGGGTGTGGTAACTGTTACCAGCGTATTATTGAAACTAGATTTCACATGTACAACAGCCATGTCTACATGACGTTTAGTTTTTTTTGTTTTTTTCTTATATGCCATTCTGTCCTTTTATCCACGTAAAAAAATCAAAATTCATATTACTTTTTAGTTACTTTTTTCTTAAGCGCAACTGCTCCACCTAATCGACGTGGCCCTTTTCGTGTGCGTGCATTCGTTTTAGTACGTTGTCCACGAACAGGAAGACCTCTTTTGTGGCGAAGACCACGGTAAGAAGAAATTTCTTGTAAGCGCTTAATGTTCATCATAATCTCTTTACGCAATTCACCTTCTGCCTTGTAATTGCCGGTAATTTCTTTTTGAATTGCAGCAACCTCTCCATCAGTCAATTCTTTGACGCGTTTGTCGAAGCTGATCTTAAGCTTGTTCAAAATATCACGTGAACTGGTGAGTCCTATACCAAAAACATAGGTCAAACCATATTCAATTCGTTTACTTGATGGTAGGTTAACGCCTTCAATTCTAGCCATCGTACCTTATCCTTGTCGCTGTTTGTGTCGAGGATTTTTTTTACAAATAATGCGCACTACGCCTTTACGTTTAATGATGCGGCAGTCATTACACATTTTTTTAACTGATGTTCGTACCTTCATAGCACAATTCCTTACAATTCCTTACGTAGTTATATCTTATAACGCAATACTATTCTCCCACGCTTCAAATCATACGGGGAGAGTTCTAAGGCAACTTTATCGCCGGGCACAATTTTTATGTAAAACATACGCATCTTTCCAGAAACATGCGCGAGTACCTCGTGCCCACCTTCTATTTCTACACGAAACATTGCATTGGGCAGTGTTTCTTTTACAATTCCGTCAACTTTTATAACCCCTTCTTTTTGCTTCATCATAGGTTTTTGCTTCATCCTAGGTTTTCGCTTCATAGGGTTTCGCTTCATAGGGTTGCCTGTTGCCTCCACATTAATAATTTTTTCTTGTTACTATTTTTGGCTCTCCTTCAGTAATCACCACCGTGTCCTCAACGTGTGCTGCCAGACTTTTGTCACTCGTTTTGACCGTCCAGCCATCTTCCGTTACATACACATCGTAATCACCCATGGTAATCATCGGCTCAATTGCCAATGCCATACCCGGCCTTAAAATTGGTCCTTTTCCTGGCTTGCCATAATTGAGCACTTCTGGCTCCTCGTGCATTGATTTACCGATACCATGACCAGCAAAATCTCGTACCACGCCAAAACCATGTGCTTCAGCTTCTTGTTGTATCGCTGCAGAAATGTCAGACACTCGATTGCCGCTACGCGCTTTCTCTATGCCTTTATCAAGCGCTTGCTGCGCGACTTCAACAAACCGTCTCACTTCTTCTTTGGGCTCACCAATAAAAAAAGCCCGCGCCATATCGGCGCAGTAACCTTTAAATGATGCACACACATCAACCTTAACCAAATCCCCTTGGGCCAACACTCTTTTATCTGTTGGCACACCGTGCACTACTTCGTCGTTCAGCGAGACACAACAGACATGTTTATAGCCCATGTATCCCTTGGTTTTTGAAACCAATTCCTTTTTTTGCAATTGACCTTCGATCCATGCATCAATCTCTGATGTCGCCATGCCAGGACGCAACACCTGAGCAAGATCATCTAAGATACCGGACAACAGATGTCCGGCCTGCTCCATTTTCAAAAGAGATTGCTTATTTTTAATCGAAATCATTACGTATTTAAACCTATTAATTTTTTAAATTTTTCAAAAACATCTTCCAACCGCCCATCAGCATCAAGCTCAAGAATATCTTGCTCTGTTTCATGATAAAATTTTAAAAGATCTTCTTCATGCTGAGCATATCCTGCAAGACGCTCACGAACTGTAGACTCTTCATCATCTTCTCTGCGAACGAGCGGGCTCCCGCATTTGTCACATATCATGTCATTTTTCGGAATCATAGAAGAATCTGGATTCAAAGAATATACAGCCTGGCACTCTTTATTGCTGCAGATATAACGATTAGTCAAACGTTTTACTATGTTTTCCATCGGAATAAATAAGCGCATCACATGAAGCTTTACCAAACTTAATTTGTCTCGTAAAAGCTCATTGAGCGCTTGTGCCTGTACAGCTGTTCGTGGATACCCATCGAGGATAACGGTTGAGGCCTTTTCCAGGTTCTGGGTGAGCCATTGAGCAACCATGTCCGTAACGAGAGCATCAGATACCAGTTTACCAGATTTTATAGCAAAATCTATCTGTTTGCCTATCTCAGTCTGCTCGGCAATATGCCTTCGAAAGAGGTCTCCCGTGGATAACTGTACCCAGCCAAGCTTTTCAACCAATTCTCCCGAAAGAGAACCCTTGCCCGCTCCTGGGGGACCAATAAAAACAAACAGGTCTTTCATAGGACTCAACGCGCCCCCCTGGCCTTAAATCGACCTGAGGATAAAAAGCCCTCATAGCGATGCTCAATGAGGTGTGATTCGAGCTGAGCAGCCGTTTCTAGGGCAACCCCGACTACGATGAGCAACGCGGTACCACTTAGATAAAATGGCATAGTCACAAGCACGTTCAAAAGGTTAGGCATCAGGGCAAGAATCCCGAGATAAACAGCCCCAACAAGCCCAATGCGTGTGAGCAAATGATTGAAGAACTCCGCTGTTTTTTTACCTGGTCGGATGCCTGGTATAAAACCACCGCTTTTTTTGATATTTTCTGCCAGTTCCTCAGGATTGAATACTAATGCCGTATAGAAGAATGAAAAAGCAATAATAAGAATAAAGTTTATCGCGTTATACAATAAACCTGTATGCTTTATACTTTCATAAATCCACTTGAACATTTCCCATCGTGCTGCTAATACCGACGTAAGAAACATAGGAATGTTGAGTACCGTATTGGAAAGAATTACCGGCATCACACCTGCTGTATTAATTTTAAATGGTATATACGTACTTTGACCACCATACATACGTTGACCAACAATACGTCTTGAATATTGCACTGGTATTTTTCGCTCGCCTTTTTCCAAAAATACAATGCAGGCAGTTATGCCAACAAACATAAGCGTAACAAATAATGCCGCCTCTAAACTTAAAATGCCTTCCTGCACCGAACCCCAGGTACGAATAAAATCGTCCGGAAAACGCGCAACAATACCAGCAAAAATAATCATCGAGCTTCCGTTACCAATGCCGAACAAAGAAATTTGTTCACCAAGCCACATGACAAACATGGAGCCAACGGTTAACGAAAGAATAAACATAATTCGAAATCCCCAACCTGGAGAAACAACAACATTCATGCGCTCAACAAACACCGCGAAACCAAAGCTCTGCATAATACTGACAATCAAAGCCAGATAACGCGTGTATTGATTCACTATTTTGCGACCATAATCTCCCTCTTTCAATAATCGCTCAAGACTAGGTACCGACATGCTCAACATTTGCATCATAATCGATGCGGTAATGTAGGGCATAATACCAAGAGCAAATATCGTGCATTTTTGTAATGCACCACCGGAAAATAGATCCAGATATGCAAATAACCCACCTAACCCTGACGATTGGCTCATTATTTGGTGTAATGCAGTAATATCAATACCAATTACTGGAATGTGATTACCCAATCGGTGAATAATAAGAACTCCCAGCGTAAAAAATAATTTTCTACGTAGATCTGAGACGCGAAAGATGTTAATAAAATTTCTTAGGAGTACCACTACTCTAAATCTCCTTAGCTAAACGAGCCTCACCACCAGCATTTTTAATAGCTTCCAATGCTGATTTACTAAATCTATCTGCAACAACAGTTACCTTTTTGGAAAGTTCTCCATTGCCAAGCACTTTCACTAAAAAAGTACCTTTACTTTTTTGTCTCTTGATAATCCCTTTTTCTATCAATGCTTCTCTGTTCACCGAATCACCATCGGCAAAAGCATCATTGATTGCTTGCAGACTTACAATTCTGCAATCAGTCTTGAAACGAGCATTAGTAAAACCACGTTTTGGCAAACGTCTATACAAAGGCATTTGACCACCTTCAAAACCAACACGCGGGCCACCACCAGAGCGGGATCCTTGTCCCTTGTGGCCTCGTCCTGAAGTGCCACCTCTGCTACCGCCTCTACCAACGCGCTTTTTTTTCTTCCCTGCTGGAGTTAGATTATGCAACTCAAACATTATTTGCTCCCAACCATATCTTTAACTGTTGTACCACGAAGTTTTGCAAGGTGTGTAGAAGAGCGCAACTGCGCAAGACCGTTGAGTGTCGCTTTTACTATGTTTTGCGCATTGGGTGAACCAATAGACTTTGCAAGAACATCTTTAATGCCGATAGCTTCCATAATGGCACGAACAGCACCACCTGCAATCACACCGGTGCCCTTAGATGCTGAACGAATAATAACTTTGCTTGCCCCGTGACGCCCAATAACAGGATACGGAATAGTATCACCGCGCAACGGAAAAGCAATCATGTGCTTTCTCGCTGTATTAGTTGCTTTTGCTATTGCTTGAGAAACTTCACGACTTTTTCCCAGTCCAATGCCAACTTTACCATTTTGATCGCCCGAAACAACCAAGGCAGAAAAAGAAAAATTCTTACCACCTTTAGTTACCTTCGTAACACGATTAACATTTACAACAGTATCTACAATAATATTTTGTTCTTTGGTTTCTGCCATTATCATAATCCTAGCTTAGATAGCATAACCACCTAAACAGTTAATCCGCCTTCTCGTAAACCTTCTGCCAATGCTTGCACTCTTCCATGATAGAGGCATTTACCTCTATCAAAAAAAACTTTACTCACGCCTTTTTCTTTTGCTTTATTTGCAAGCTCAACGCCAACTGAATGTGCAACAGTTTTTTTGTCGCCCTTTGCTTTAAGCGCCAGTGAAGAACTACTTGCAAGCGTCTTGCCCGCAGCATCATCAATGAGCTGCGCGTAAATGTGATTTAAGCTTCTAAACACTGATATACGCGGCAGGCTACTTTTAGGTGCCAGCCTTTTTCTCACGCGAAGCGTTCTTTGCTTAGATCGTTTTTTCAGTTTCTTTTCAATACTCACCGTATAATTCCTCTAACTAAATTAATCTGCTGCTTTCGCCTTACCAGCTTTACGCTGCGGCTTTTGCCTTACCAGCTTTACGTCTAATTGTCTCTGTCGCCAATTTAACCCCAGTACCTTTATACGGCTCTGGTGGACGCAGAGATCTGACCAAACTGCACACCTGTCCAACAAGTTCTTTATTTGAACCTTTAAACGTAAGTTTTTGGCCGCTTTTATCAACTTCTAATGTCACACCTTCTGGCAAATTTAAATCGATCTTATGGCTGTATCCTAAAGCGAATACAACTTTGCTGCCAGAGACAGATGCCTTGTACCCCAAACCATTAATTTCAATTTTTTTCTCAAAGCCTACATCAGCGCCATATATCTCGTTTGCAAGCAACGCTCTATGTAGCCCCCAAACACGATTTATCTCACGAGCAACCTTTTGTGGAAGTTCAGAAGTTTTTTTCGCAGACACAAGTGTTAATGCCTTGTCTTCTAGTTTTGCAACCAACACGTCTGGCAATACGTACACACCTGACTTTTTGCTCCCTTTGTAGTGAACCTCTTGGCCCTTAACTTCGACCTGTGCGTTGCCAATATTTATAGATTTTCTACCAATTTTAGACATAATCGTACCTTCTTACCAGACCGTACAAAGCACTTCTCCTCCCACACTAAGCTCTCGAGCTTTTTTGTGGGAAAGAACGCCCTTGTTGGTTGTCAAAATAGAAACTCCTAAGCCACCAATTACAGGCTTTATTTTACCTGAGCCTGCATATTGACGACGCCCCGGAGTGCTCACTCGTTTGATTTCGTGAATCACAGATTCACAATCAACATACTTTAGAATAATTTTAATTTTTTTCTTCGTAATAGCTGCCTCTTCCACAACTTCAAAATCACGAATGAAGCCTTCTTCTTTTAAAATTTCAGCAATTGCTTGCTTCATTTTTGAAAACGGTGCAGTAACGTATGGCTTTGAAACCATAACGCCATTACGAATGATCGTTAAAAAATTCCCTATAGAATCAATTGACATATAGTCCTTCCCTATCAATTAAAGGTGGTTACCAGCTTGTCTTCTTAACGCCAGGAAGAATTCCTTTAAGCGCATTTTTTCTAAAACAAATACGACACATCATAAAAAGTCGCATATAGCCCCGCGGTCTACCGCACAACTTACAACGATTGTAGGCTCTTACAGCAAACTTAGGAGTTTTATTTGATTTTTCAATTAATGACTTCTTAGCCATATATTAGTACCTCAGCTACAGTTATGCCTTTTTAAACGGCATACCAAAACTTTTTAGCAGTTCCAATCCATGTTCATCACGCGTTGCGGTGGTATCAATAGTAATGTTCATACCATACAACTTTTCACTCACTTCGTGAGTAACTTCTGGGAAAATATTCCATTCCTTGATGCCCAAATTATAATTTCCCCTACGATCAAATTTGGTCGTAACACCTTGAAAGTCACGAACTGTAGGCAAAGATAGGTTAATAAGCCTATCAAGGAATTCGTACATTCTTTTTCTTCTAAGTGTCACCTTTGCACCAATAGGCATGCCTTCACGAAGCTTAAATCCTGCAATAGATTTTCGCGCCTTGGTTCTTACCGGACGCTGCCCCGCAATGAGAGCCAATACTCTCTCTACTTCTTGCAATGCTTTTGTATTAGAAACAGCATCCTTCACACCTATGTTAAGAACAATCTTAGAAACCTTTGGCGTTTGCATAATATTCTTCAAGCCAAGAGTTTCTTTTAGCTGTGAACGGATTTTAGTATCATATAACTCTTCTAAGCGAGCTTTTGCCATAATAACAATTCCTTAAAAAACTTCTTTGCAACGGCCACAAATGCGAGCACGTTTACCATTTTCTAATACTTTGCTTCCAGTGCGAGCAGGTGTTTTGCAGGAAGAACAAACTGGCATAACATTAGAAATGGTGATAAAACTTTCTTGCTTTTTAATGCCAGCAACCTCACCTTGACGACGCGCTTTAGCATGACGCGTGACAATAGCGACTCCCTGAACCATGATCTTACCTTTTTTAGGTAACATTTCGATTACTGCGCCAGTCTTACCTTTATCTTTGCCGGTCAAAACGACAACAGTATCATTCTTTTTTATACGCGCCACCATGAGCTATTCCTTTACAAAACTTCTGGAGCTAAAGAAACTATTTTTGCGTATCCCTTTGAACGTAATTCACGTGCAACTGGACCAAAAATACGAGTTCCGATAGGCTCTTTTTCTTTAATAATCACCGCAGCATTATCGCCAAAACGAATATAACTGCCATCTTCTCTTCGACGTTCTTTTCTTGTTCTAACAATCACTGCTGTTACTATGTCACTTTTTTTCACCATACCACCAGGAATAGCCTTTTTTACTGAACATCTTATGGTGTCACCCAGGTAAGCAAATCGCTTTCTCGTGCTTCCGATAATATGGATACACTGCAAGGCCTTTGCACCAGAATTATCTGCAACATTTAGATAGGATTCTTTTTGAATCATAGTACATACACCTTATTCATTACTTGCTAGAAACATGCGTTTGCAAAACCCGTGCAAAATACATGTATTTTGTTTTAGAAATAGGACGACCTTCGTACACTTCAACCACATCACCAACCTTTGCTTGTCCACTTTCATCATGCACCTTATACTTTTTATTCCTGCGCATTGTTTTGTGGAAAACCGGATGCTTAAAGGTTCGCTCTACCTTAATAACAATTGTTTTGTCCATTTTATCCGAAACAACCTGACCTACAAGGGTACGCTGCTTCTTGGTTTCATTATTCTTGACCATGAGGTACCTTTTCTTGAAGTTGTTTTTCATGTAAATACGTCAATGCACGTGCAATGTTTTTTTTCAATTTTTCAAACTCGGAATAATCTTTCACATGCGCAGTTGATGCATTCAATCTCAAACTAAAAAGCCCTTGGCGTAGCGTTTCAACTTTTTTTGTAAGTTCCTCTACGCTCAAACTTTTTAATTCTTCTTTAATTTTCGTTACTTTCATGTGTCCACAATCTCACTTAAGCAGCATTTTTAGCAAGCTGCGCTTTGGTAACAAATCTTGTCTTTAATGGAAGCTTGTATGAAACAAGTTTCAAAATTCTTTTAGCTTCCGCTTCAGAAACGCCTCCGATTTCACAGATAACGCGTTCTCTTTTTACCACTGAAACCCAAAACTCTGGATTTCCTTTTCCTTTACCCATACGTGTTTCTGCTGGTTTTTTAGTAACTGGTTTATAAGGAAACACTCGTAAAAAGAACTCTCCAACTTTTTTAAGACTACGAGAAAGAGTGACACGCATAGCTTCTATTTGCTGCGCGGTGACCCATGCCGGCTCAACCGCTTGCAAACCATATTCACCAAAGGCTACGGTTCGCGCACCTTTAGAACGTCCCTTTCTTCGCCCTCTTTGAACTTTTCTGTATTTAACTTTTTTTGGCATCAACATAATAATTATCTTTCACTGCAACATTAAATGTGTTGGTATTCACCCTTACAGATCCAGACTTTAACGCCTATAATTCCGTAGGTAGTTTTCGCTTCTGCAAATCCATAATCAATATCCGAACGCAACGTATGCAATGGGACAGATCCCAAACGAACCCACTCGGTTCGAGCAATTTCTGCTCCATGCAAGCGTCCTGCACAACAAATTTTTATCCCTTTTGCGCCACTTCGCATAGAATTCATTGCCGCTCGCTTTGAAGCTTTTTTATAGCTCACACGTTTTTCGAGTTGCTCAGCAATATTCTTAGCTACAAGCGTTGCATCCAGTTCTGGCTTCTTCACCTCTTGCACTGAAATTTCTACGCTTTTTTTACCTATCTTTTTTGCCAATTCGGTACGCAGCGCGTTTATTTCTTGTCCTTTTTTTCCGATCACCACGCCTGGGCGACCAGAGTGGATAATAACACGAACGTTATCACCAGCTTTTTCAATTTCAACACGTGCAATCTCAGCTCGCTCTAATCTTTTATCCAAAAATTTTCTAATTTGCATGTCTTCCATTGCAAGCTTGCCGTATGAACCACGTGCAAACCAACGAGCATCCCAATCGCGATATACGCCGAGTCTAAATCCTATTGGATGAACCTTTTGTCCCACGCTATGCCTCTTTTTTCTCTAAGGTTTCTAAAGCTATACTGATATGACTAAATCGTTTTCTTTGCGGATTAGATCGCCCCTGAGCTCCTGGCTTAAAATATTTATAGATACGGCCTTTATCAACGCGAATCTCTTTAATTGCCAAGTTTTCAATTGGTTCATTCGCCAAATCTTTGGCATTGGCTGCCGCAGATCTCAGCGCTTTTTCTATTGGACGAGCCTTTTTAAGCGAACAAGTGGCAAGCCAGTCAAGCGCATATTTTACCTTTTTGCCGCGGATAACATCCACCAACGGCCGCAGCTTGAGTGGCGAGTAACGTATATGTTTAGCCATAGCTATAAATTGCATGTTTTAAACCTTCTATATAGGCATATAATCTCAAAAGTTGTAGGAGATTATTAATTTTACCTTAATTTTCCACAAGAAACAATGTCCAAACGCTTATTTAGCAGGCACTGCACCAGCTTTACGCTGACCACTGTGAAGCCTGAACGTTCTGGTTGGAGAAAACTCTCCAAAGTAATGTCCAACCATATTTTCCGTGATGAACACAGAAATAAATTTTTTACCATTATGTACTGCAACGGTTTGCCCCACAAAGTCCGGGGTAACCATGCTTCTGCGTGACCATGTTTTGATCACTTCTCGCTTACCGCTTTCTTTTACTTTTTTAAGTTTTTTTAGAAGCGATTCCTGTACATAAGGACCCTTTTTGGCAGATCTAGCCATACTGTTCTACCTCGTTCAATTATTTTTTCTTACTTTTTCGTCGTCTTAAAATTAATGGATTTTTACGCCTGACCTTGCGAGTCCGCGTTCCTTTGCACCCCTTACCCCATGGAGTTCTTGGATGTGAACCAGATTTTGAACGCCCCTCACCACCACCGTGTGGGTGATCAACAGGGTTCATCGCCATACCACGAACGCTCGGACGGAAACCACGATGACGGGTACGTCCGGCCTTGCCCCATGAAATATTTTTGTAATCTGCATTACCAAGTACACCAATGGTTGCCCAACAACCTATTGGAACCATGCGAACTTCACCAGAAGGCATCTTAAGCGTTACATATTCATCTGCCTTACCCATGACTTGCGCAGAACAGCCTGCACTACGAGCAAACGTGCCTCCCGATCCAGGTCTGATTTCAACATTGTGAACAAAGAAACCCGCAGGAATTTGTTTGAGTGGTAAGCAATTGCCAGGTTTGGCATCTGCGTTTTCACTTGCCATAACCGCGCTGCCAACCTTTAAACCTTCTGGCAGTAACATATATTTTTTTGCACCGTTACGATACGTAACAAGCCCAAGACGAACGTTACGATTAGGATCATACTCAACAGCAGTAATCTTTCCCTCAATATCACGCTGGTCGCGCTTGAAATCGATAATACGATACCTGCGCATCGCCCCCCCGCCACGATGACGGACAGTAATTCTGCCATACGCGTTACGTCCACCTTTTTTCTTCAAGCCTTTTACCAGTCTTCTTTCTGGTTTTTTCTTAGTAATATCGCTTGAATCAATAAAGGTCTGAAAACGCAAAGATGGGGTCCGCGGCTTTCTTTTTATTATTGCCATGCTCACTATCCCTAGCTATATTCTCATGCCGATTTTTCAGCGGTTTCTTTTTTCTTCTTATCTGATTTTTTCGCTTCTTGCGGTGTTGCAACCATGCCACGAGCTCCTTGATCAAAAATATCAAGCGTGTAACCTTCTTTCAAGGTAATAATCGCTTTTTTCATCATAGGACCTTTGATTACTTTTCGCCCTTTTGTTAAGCGTTTTTTTCCTTTACGGGTTATTATATTAACCTTATCAATTTTCACATTGAAAAGGCGCTCTAGAGCTCCCCGTACCAGAACCTTGTTTGCTTGAGGGTGAACCTTAAGCACAAGCTTTTTTTGTTTCTGATTCAACTTGTAGGCCTTATCGGTGATGACAGGCCCCTTGATGACATCGTAAATTGTTAAATCCATCGTGCAACCATTTCCTTAAACTGATCACTATCTTTTTTCAAGAACACCCAATAGTCGCTTTTCGTCAAATCAATTGCATTGCCTTGATCAAAAAACAACACTCTCGTCTTTGGAATATTGACAAACGATGCATATGATAGCGCATCAGTTTTAGGCAAAAAGATAGTAAGTTTTTTACCGTTCAATTTTGCTGATTTCAATAGTTTAGCTGCAGCTGCTGTTTTTGGTTTATCCGAATCCAGTGTCCAATCTAACCGTGCAATACGACCCTTAGAAAGATAATCAAGCAAAATACCTCGCACGGCAATTTTTTTCGCTTTTCTAGGAATCGTTAACGTTTTGATTCTACGTTGTGGACCAAAAGTAACACCACCACCTCGCCACAATGGTGAACGAGCACTGCCAGCTCGTGCACGACCGGTCCCTTTTTGTTTCCACGGTTTTTTAGTAGAACGCGCTACATCAGAACGTCCCTTGCACGAAACGGTACCTTGGCGCCAATTCTGTGCTAATGAGCGAACCCATGTAGAAAAAGCAGCTCGAGAACGTGGCATTTTTTCTACGCTAATTTGTAAATCTTCTGGCAAAACAGTGTACAACAACGTTGATTTTGCACTTGCCTGTGATTTTTCTGCCATTTTCTGTGCACTCATTCTTTTACCTGTGTTTTTTAGCTTTTATTTTTTTCTTTTTACGAACAAAAAGTAACGTTCCCGCTTTACCAGGAACTGATCCCTTTACCACTAAAACATTAGCTTCTTGTTCTATCTTAACTACTTTGAGATTTTCCATAACTCGTTGACGATTACCCATCTGACCAGGCATTTTCTTGCCTTTGATAACCTTACCACACGCAGCCATAGAACCAATCGAACCCGTTTTTCTACCCATAGTTGCACCGTGAGTTTTTGGAGGTCCTGCAAAATTATGACGCTTAACAACACCAGCAAATCCTGCACCTTTGGTTTTACCAAAAATATCAACGGCATCGCCTTCGGCAACTATCATACGAAAGTCCGCTGATTTTCCAACCACAACCCCTTCAGGATCATGCTCCAAGCGAATTTCTTTTCGATGACTGAAGTAGTGTTTAGGTTTTTTTAACCAACCTGCATCAAAAGTATTTGATGCATGCCGTTTTTTCACACAACCAACTTGAACAGCACTATAACCATCCCGCTCTTTGGTTTTGATGTTTGTAACAACCCAATTACCAATATCAATTGCCGTAGCTGGCACAGATTTATCATCGACAAACAATTGGGTCATACCAATTTTTTTGCCCCACAAACCTGTCATTGGTGATTGAACTTTTTCTTCTGCTGTTTCTGGCATTATTTGATCTCCACGTCTACACCGGAAGATATGCTTAATTTCATAAGTGCATCCATAGTTTTATCCGATGGTGAAACAATATCCAAAATACGTCTATGGGTTGTCAATTCAAACTGCTCTCTTGATTTTTTATCGACGTGAGGAGATCGCAACACAGTAAAGCAACGTTTCTTGTTTGGGAGAGGAACAGGTCCCATAAGTTGGGAACCTGTTCGTTTCGCCGTCAAAACAATTTGCTTAACCGCCTTATCCAAAAGTCTGTGATCATACGACCGTAATGTTAAACGAATTCTCGACTTTTTCATGGGTAACCTACTGTTATTCTACAATTTCAGTAACAACACCCGAACCAACCGTTCTACCACCTTCACGAATCGCAAAGCGCAAGTCTTTGTCCATCGCGATAGAAGCAATAAGCTCAACGATAAGCTCTACGTTGTCACCTGGCATAACCATTTCTCGGCCTTCTGGCAAGGTCACAATGCCGGTAACATCTGTTGTTCTAAAATAAAATTGTGGTCGATATCCAGAGAAGAATGGACTGTGTCGCCCGCCTTCATCTTTGCTTAATATGTACGCTTTACACTTGAACTTTTTGTGCGGTGTAATAGAACCTGGCTTTGCAAT
>SDBT01009932.1_pt1 | contig 15400 bp, 14 predicted proteins | sample 2277101 | NCBI WGS metagenome assembly SDBT01 (sample SAMN10404973, study PRJNA504765) | marine sediment metagenome | isolation source: marine sediment core GS10_PC15, 103 cmbsf | place: Arctic Ocean: Southern Knipovich Ridge | collected 2010 | reverse complement strand
TTCTATTATGGTGAACTTAATTGTCGGGTTTCCTTGAGGTCGCTCCAGGAAATTAGGGTAAAGCTCGCCGTCAAGCAGATGAGCAGCAACAGCATCATATACCGGCAAGCTAGCGTAGATATTAATACTAGCACCCTGAAGAAACAAACTCATGGCAATGGCCGGGATATCCCTGACATGGTCATAATGTTGATGGGTGAGCAGGAGCGCCTTAAGTTTTTGCTGCGCCGGTAAGGATAAGCTAGAGGTAAGCCCGCCAGCATCTATCGCCAGGGTATCATCAATCAACAGGCTGATGAGCTTTGAGCTTTGTGATTCACAGTTATGGGCACCCAGGACCCTGATGTTCATCGCCTTCTTGATAGTCCTCCTCGCAAAATTCGACCCATATCTGGCTACTGCTGGTAATCCCTAATCGGTGACACGGAAGGGGTTAAAATTCGTTTTATAGTCGTAAGTATCAATTGCCTCTTTTCTCTTTAAGGAGTTTACCATAGCATAGGTAAATGGGGTAGCTACGGCTTCAATAGCAATCTTCGCCAGCCAGTGATATAAAATCATGATAAATACAAAAGAAGGGGTGCCAATAAAGGCTAAGGTAATGAATACCATGGTATCCAGCCCTTGTCCCACTATGGTGGAGCCAATAGTTCTTGTCCACAGCCAGCGCCCACGGGTCAAAATCTTCATCTTCGCCAGGACGAAGGAGTTAGCGAACTCACCGACGAGGTAGCCGCCGAAGGAGGCGATGAGCAACCTCGGTGTATAGCCCAAAATACTCTCATAAGCCTCCTGCCATTCCCAGAAAGGAGCCGGTGGCAGAACCTGCCCCACCCAGACAAAGACGACGAAAATAAGGTTGCAAAAGAAACCCAGCCAGATGACCTTCCTCGCCTGACGGTAACCATAGACCTCGGTAAGAATATCACCGAAGATATAGCTCATAGGGAAAATGATTATGGCCGCCGGTAGGATGAAGGGACCGAGGCTTATCACCTTTACGGCGATAACATTGGCGGTGATGAGGGAGGTGACAAAGATGGCAGCAACAATGACAAAGCGGTGAGAGACATTCATTATTAACGCCCCGGGTAGCTATATCCTGCCATCATTAAATCCAGTGCTGACGGCGGAAGAAGTAAAGCATGCCGCTAACAATGACCAGCATAATAAGAACTATAAATAGGGAGGAATATTTAGATTCTTCAAAGGGTCCTAAGGGAATGTTCATGCCAAAGATGCTGGCGACTACCGAAATCGGTAGAAGAATAGTAGCGATGACGGTAAGCATTCTTACAACCTCATTGGTACGATTGGTCGCCAGTGAATCATGGGTATCGCTTAACCCTTCAATTATTTCCTTATACTCATCCAGGCTATCCCAAATCTTATCCACATGGTCAACCATATCGCCAAAGTAAACTGACATATCCGCCCTGGTAAAGCGGCGAATTCTAGACTCCAGACCGCCAACAACCGCTCTCATCGGCCAGATGATGCGGCGAAAGGAGATAACATCACGCCGCAGTATGGAGATTTCCTTTACCGTGCCGCTCTTCCTATCAGAGAAGATATCGTCTTCAACCTCTTCAATATTGTCAAAAACCTTACTTAATATCGGGAGACAGGAGTCAACCAATCTATCAATGATGCGGTAGAGCAGGAAGCCGGAACCCTGGCTGAAATACTCCTGCCGCGATTCTTCGTCAATCTGGCATTCCTTGAACAATTTAACCAACGGCTTCAGCTCCCCTTTGTGTAAGGTAATCAGGTAGTCTTTGCCAATAAAGACAGATATCTGGCTGGGCGTGGTTACCCCCACCTCTTTATTGAATACCGGAAAGTGAAAGACCAAAAATAGATAGTCCTTATATTCATCTATTTTTGGACGCTGTATTCGGCTAAGACAGTCATCTAAATCCAATGGATGGAAGGGGTAGTTTTGCGCCAAATATTCGGTTTCCCTCTCTGTTGGCCGCTCGATATTAATCCAGGTCAGGTCACCCCAGGTAAGCGACTCCATATTTAGCTGTTCCTCTTTTCTAACTTTAGGGATAGCCATGACAAATTACCCTTTCAATATAGCTGGCCATATTTTATCACAATTGCACACATAGATAAAACAGCCGCACCTGTAGAGTCATTGTTTGTAGTAAACTTCATCCCTGACGCCCCCTCTCAAGAAATCATGGCTTCTCTCTATTCCCACGAAACATTTTGCCGGCTACCTTTCCTTGATTTCTGTGTGAATATGCATCATTATTTAAAATGTTGTCTTCGTGATTGAAAGAGAGTTCGTATTTGACTGCAAAAAGAGAGCACAAGTTTTTCTACGGTTATATTGTGGTTTCAGCCGCTTTTCTCATCCTAGTAATGACCTGGGGGACAGTCTATAGTTTTGGCGTCTTTTTCAAGCCAGTGTTAACCGAATTTGGCTGGACGAGGGCAGCTACCTCAGGAGCTTACTCACTTTTTCTGTTACTGCTCGCTTTTCTCGGTATTGTCATGGGGAGGTTGAATGATAGGTTTGGTCCACGAATAGTTTTGACAGGCTGTGGCCTGGTTTTGGGTTCAGGCTATTTATTAATGTCACAGATTAGCGCTATCTGGCAGCTATATCTGTTCTATGGGGTAATACTAGCTATTGGTGCCAGTGGCGTTTATATTTCCCTGGCATCTACTATATCGAGGTGGTTTATTAAAAGAAGAGGACTAATGACTGGTATCGCTATTTCGGGTATCGGTGTGGGCACAATGATTATACCGCCCGCAGCAAATTGGCTGATTACTAATTATGGATGGCGTGCCTCCTATCTTGTCGTTGGCACCGCAGTTTTAATATTGATTATATCAGCCGCCCAGTTTCTCAGGTACGACCCCAGCCAAATGGAGCAGTTGCCGCATGGTGAGCATCCATCAGAACCAGGAAGTGTAAATCTGAAAGCCAGAGGGTTTTCTCTTCAGGAGGCGATTCATACTGAACAATTCTGGATAATTAGCGCCATGTTTTTTTGTTTTGCTGTTTCTATCCAGACTATATTGGTTCACATCATCCCTCATGCCACCGACATGGGAATCTCGGCAGCCAGTGCCGCCAATATTTTAGCTGTTATCGGTGGGGTGAGTGCGGCTGGTCGGATTACGGTGGGAGGCTTTGCTGATAGGATTGGAAGCAAATTGGCTCTTATTGCCGTCTCTATTCTGATGACAGCTGCTTTACTTTGGCTGCCAACTGCTAAAGAGCTGGGGATGTTCTACCTGTTTGCCATTGCTTTTGGTTTTGCCTACGGAGGCTGGGCAACATTACTATCATTAATACCGGCTGAATTATTTGGACTGGGTTCACTAGGCGTGATTCTAGGGGCTGTTCACTTCAGCGTGGCAACTGGGGAAGCTGTTGGCCCTACTCTAGCAGGAGTGGTATTTGATGTAACCGGCAGCTACCAACCAGCTTTCCTAGTCTCCGCTGCACTCAGTTTTATAGCTATTGTATTAGCATTATTCTTAAGACCAATCACTGATGTGCGCGCAGCAAGAGGTATTGACAAACGCTCTCCAGAGGATTAGACTCTAGTCCCAAAATGTAAAATAACCGAGATAAGTGAGAGGAGCAGCTCTTTCTCTATTTTCATCGTCATTTTAGTTGCGGGGAAAACCTATATATGACATATATCATGTCTAATTTTGGGTTACTTTTATAGTATCAGATATAAAAGTAGTATTTCCCTAAGGGATGCCTCTTAGAAGTACTTTTTGAAGGGAGGCGGAAGATGACTAAAGGACACCTTACTTACTGGAGATTAGCGATTGCCTTGACTGGCGTAATCTTAATAGGTGGTTGTGCGCAACAAGCCACTGAACCAACTCCCCAGGCTCCATCTACACCATCTGAAGAACCGACCTCAGTACCTACCTGGATGGACATAGAACTTACCGATGTGGCTACAGGACAAAAATTCAAGATTAGCGACTTTAAGGGCACACCTATCTTACTAGAAAGCTTTGCCGTATGGTGTCCCACCTGTTTAAGACAGCAGAGAGAAATAAAGAAACTCAAGGAAAGAGAAGGTAACGCCATAATCCACATATCCTTAGATACAGACCCTAATGAAGACGAAGCTAAGATCAAAGAACACATAGAAAGAAATGGCTTTGACTGGTACTTTGCCGTTTCCCCTATTGAACTTACCACTGCCCTGATAGACGAGTTTGGCTTGACGATTGTTAATGCGCCAAGCTCGCCGGTAGTACTTATTTCCAAAGACCAATCTGCCAGGTTATTAAGAAACGGGGTTAAGTCGGCTGATGATTTACTCTCGGAGATAGAAGCGAGATAACAGTAATGGAGTTATTATCGACATTCGGCGCGGCGTTTGCCCTGGGTCTACTCACTCCACTGGGAGCAGTTTGTGTTTTGCCACTATATCCAGGTTTTTTAGTGTATCTTTCTAGTCAGCTCTCTAAGAGAGAAACAGGCCGGCTAACCATTTTCTTATTCGGGCTTATTATCACTGCCGGCGTAATCATTTTTATGTTCTTGATAGGCCTGATATTCACCACCATCCTCGAAATATCCTTAACTAACATCATACAAATTGCCTCCCCAATTGCCTTTGGCATATTACTCATTATTAGTCTCCTATTAATCGTCACTAGCCTTTTATCGTTAGTCTTTAATGTTGACATTGACCTGGGCAGATTCCTGCCGAAGGGACGTGCGCCCATTGTTAGAAATCCCTGGGCAAGCGCCTTCATGTACGGGTTCTTTTTTGGCGCTATAGTGGTACCGTGCAATCCAGCATTTATTGCCGTTCTCTTCACCACAACCGCAACGGGCATAGACTTCGCCGTGAATATAGCCCGCTTTGTATTTTTTGGCATTGGCATCGGTTTCCCCTTGATAGTTATTGCCGCCATTTCTAGTGCCGCCACCGATACCATAATGAACTTCCTGAGCAAAAGTTTAGTCAAGGATATAATATACCTTGTCGCCGGACTAATAATGCTGGGAATCTCACTATACTATCTGCTAGCTGTCTTCAGAGTACTCAAACCACTGATTGGGTAATGGAGGTAAAAATGAAAAAGTTCAATTTAATTTTAGCGCTGAGTCTATTTATTATTCTAGTAATTGGTTGTGCCAAGCCTATCCCGGCACCGGCACCACCTAGCCAGCCGGAAGAGGAGTTTGAAATCAAAATAACACCCGACGGAGTTAAATACATTGTTGACCTGGAGAAAATTATTGGCGGGGGGCCGCCCAAAGACGGCATCCCATCAATAGATAACCCCAAATTCGTTTCTGTTGAAGAAGCTGACCAATGGATAGAAGACAACGAATTAGTGCTAGCCATTATCTATAAAGGCGTAAAAAGAGTTTACCCGCTACAAATAATGGTATGGCATGAGATCGTTAATGATACCATTGCCGGCGATCCGGTATTAGTTTCCTACTGACCGCTATGCGGCTCAGGCGTTGCCTGGGAACGAACCATAAATGGAGAAGAAGTAGAATTCGGCACCTCGGGGAAACTCTACAACTCGAACCTGGTTATGTATGATAGAAAAACTGACTCTTACTGGAGTCAGCTTGATAGCTTAGCTATTGTTGGTGAATTAACCGGAACCAGACTGATTGAGTTATCAATCGACACCGTTGTCTGGCGAGACTGGAAAAAGGCACATCCAGACTCTGAGGTTTTAAGTCAGGACACCGGTTTCAGAAGAGACTACGGAAGGGACCCCTATGGCAGCTACTATGAAGATAGCTTCCTGTTTTTCCCGGTTGAACATGAAGACGATAGAGTACACCCCAAAACAGTCATATTTGGTATAGAAGTAAATGGGGCTTACAAAGCCTATCAAGAGGATGATTTAGAAGAGTTGAAGGTGATAGAAGATTCTGTTGGTGGAGTCGGGATAAAAATAGAGAAAGAAGATGCCGGTACTGTCAGAGTCACTAACCTGGAGACGGGGGAGGAAATCATTAAGGAAAGGGGATTCTGGTTTGCCTGGTATGCCTTCCATCCAGAGACAGAATTGTACTTTCAATGAAGAGGTAACCCTGATATATCAAATAGAGGATATCCCAAGGAGGAAGACATGACAGGCGTTGAACGAGAATTTGGTGTAGTCGGACTGGGGCGTATGGGAGCCAATCTTGCCCTCCAGGCTTTGGAGAAAGGTATGCGAGTTGTTGGGTTCGATATCAAAAAAGTTCCAGAAGAACTCATAACTTCAGGTATGATTCAGATTGAAAGTCTTGAGGATTTTCCTAAGGAGCTTTCACCGCCGAGACCGATTTTTATCTATATTCCTGCTGGCCCAACTGTTGACCGTGTCATAGACGACCTTATTCCACACATGGACAAAGGGGATATCATTGTCGACAGTGGGAATTCTTACTGGGGCGACTCAATCCGCCGCTACCGAAGACTCTGCGCAAAAGGAATCCACTTCGTCGACCTCGGAACTAGTGGCGGAGTCGAAGGGGCTCGCCATGGTGCCTGCTTTATGGCGGGTGGTGAAAGAGAACCGATTGCACGTATTGAGCCACTGCTCATTGAGCTTGCCGTTCCTGGTGGCTATGTTCATGCCGGTCCACCGGGAGCAGGGCACTTCACCAAACTTGTCCACAACGGAGTCGAATTCGGCATGCTCCAGGCAATCGGTGAAGGCATCGACTTACTTGAAAACTACCGAGATACACTGGACATCGCCGAAGTACTCCGGTGCTGGCGCCATGGCTCAGTCATCCGCTCGTGGCTCATAGACCTCATGGAAACGGCATACCGCACCGAGGGGGGACTCGCTAATATCCCTGCCTATGTCGAGGACACAGGCGAAGTGAATTGGTTAATTAATGATGCCATTCATATGGAGGTTCCCCTCCCAGTTATTTCACAGGCGGTTATGCAGCTTTTTACCTCACGGGACGACAACAAGTACTGGGCTCGAGCGATAGCGATGATGCGCCACGGGTTCGGGGGCCATCCGTACGGGTCAGACCAGTCTATCGTCCGAGAACGTAGAGAAGGACGATTGGGAGACTTCTTGCGTGACTAGGCAGAGAAAAGCGAATAAAGACAAATAGAGCCACATTGATTTGGCAGGGACAGAAAGAGGAAGAAGAAAAAAGTTAAACTGCTGAGAAGCGATTGACAAAAGAACCCCCAGACAGCAGAGTATATCATCAGGAGACATCTCTTCACCAAGAAATTATACCTTGGAGGTGAATTTTGAGTAAGCTATATGACCTGGCTATCATTGGCGGGGGTGCTGCCGGACTGATGGCAGCGCCCTTTGCCCTTAAACTGGGAGCACAGGTAGCCTTCGTAGAAAAGGACCGCATCGGCGGTGACTGTACATGGACAGGCTGTGTACCGAGCAAGACCTTGCTCAAAACAGCCAAGCTAGTCCACCAAATGCGTAGTGCCGACCATTATGGCCTGCTGCCAACCGAGCCGGTAGTAGACCTGAAATCAGTGATGAACCACGTACGAAGTGTCATCGATGAAATTTACCAGCCCACGGCACCCCAAGAATTGCGCGATAAGGGAATAGAGGTTTTCCTGGGCGCCCCCAGGTTTCTTGATTCACACACCCTGCGCATCGGTGAGAAAACATTAACCGCACATAATTTCTTGATATGTACCGGAGCTCATCCTTTCGTTCCTCCTATAGCGGGACTGGACAGCGTGAACTATGCTACCTACCTGAATATCTGGGACCTAGCAGTCCTGCCCCGCCATTTGGCCGTGATTGGCGCCGGGCCGATTGGCTGCGAGATGGCGCAGGCATTTCGTCGTCTCGGGGCAAGGGTCACTCTGCTTGAGGCTGGTGCTAGACTGTTATCCCGCGATGATACGGCCGCCTCAGAGGCATTAGCTAAAGTCTTCGCAAATGAAGGAATCGACCTGCTTTTTAATGCCAGTGTAGAACGAGCCTGGAAGGATGGCGGAAGCACCCACCTAACGGCTCGTGGTAAAGAAATAGTCTGTGATGCACTGCTAGTGGCGGTTGGCCGCCGGCCGAATGTTGCCGGTCTGGACCTAGAGAAAGCCGGGGTGAACTATAGTAAACATGGTATCCATGTGAATGACCATCTGCATACCAGCCAGCGCCATATCTATGCCGCTGGCGACTGCGTGGGCAGCTACCAGTTCTCCCACTACGCCGGGTGGCAGGGGTTCTTAGCTGTGCGTAACGCACTACTGCCCGGCGCAGCAAAAGGTGTTACCGATAATATCCCCTGGACCACTTTTACCGACCCTGAAGTGGCACACGTGGGGCTAACTGAGGAGCAGGCACGCCAGAGATTGGGGAACCAAGTACTAAGCTACCAGTGGCCGATGCAGCGAGTAGACCGAGCGCAGAATGAAGGAGAAACAACCGGCTTTATCAAACTAATCTACCAGAAGAACGGTAGACTGCTCGGCGCTACCATTGTAGCCGCAGCGGCCGGAGAAATGATACATGAGTGGATTGTTGCCCTACAACACGGCTTTAAGGTGGACGAATTAGCCAAAGTAATCCATGTTTACCCGACCTATTCCATGGCCAGTATGCAGGCAGCAGCTGCCATTTTCGTAGAACGGTTATTAGACGGTATATCGGGAAGTATCATCCGCCGGCTGGCTCGTGTGACACGATGAGAGGAAAAAAAACGAATACTACCGTCAATAATCCGATTCATAACCCCATTGTTCATGAGACAACACGCAGCCTTTGTCCTGAGTGTCGCCAGGTAGTAGCCGCCCAGGTACTGATACACGATGGTGCTGTCTATTTACGTAAGCACTGCCCGCAGCATGGGTGGCACGAGGCACTTGTCTCATCCGATAGTGACTGGTATTTGAATTCCCTCAAATACAACAAGCCAGGGGCAATACCCCAAGACTTTGCGACGGCTGTAGAACAGGGCTGCCCCTTTGATTGTGGGCTATGCCCCGAGCACCAGCAGCATACCTGTGTTAGCATCATCGAGATCACCACACGCTGTAATCTCAGTTGTCCCGTCTGTTTTGCTAACGCCGAGAACGGCTACGACCTGAGTCTCAAGCAGGTAGAGTCGATACTTGACCGATTACTGAAGACTGAAAGCGAGCCTGAAATCGTTCAGCTCAGTGGTGGTGAGCCAACCGTCCATCCTCAATTCCTGGAAATCATAGCGGCAGTCAAGAATCGTGGCATCCGCCACGTGATGTTCAACACGAATGGCCTTCGGTTAGCCCAAGAACCTGATTTTGCCCGTCAGATCGCCCCTTACCAACCAACTGTCTATCTGCAGTTCGATGGACTGACTGCCTCAGCTTACCAGAAATTACGCGGGCACGACCTGCGTGCCATCAAAGAGCAAGCACTCAGCTACCTCACCGAAGCCGGTCTCTACGCTGTACTTGTCCCCACAGTTGTCCTTGGTATTAATGATAACGAGATTGGCGATATTCTCCGCTACGGCCTAGACCATCCGGCAGTGCTCGGCGTAAACTACCAGCCAGCAACCTTCTCCGGACGTTGCCTAATTCATAAAGACCCGCTTCGCCGTGTCACCGTACCTGATATCCTCCACGCCCTAGAGACGCAGACGCATGGTCTTTTTAGGGTCAACGATTTCCGACCGGTGCCGTGCCCACACCCAGTATGTTCAGCCTGCACCTATGCTTTCGTAAACGGCGACCAAATTATCCCAGTCCCACGTCTCGTAGAAGTAGACGATTATCTGGACTTTGTGACTAACCGCTCGCTGCCCAACCTGTCAGCAGAACTGCAGCCAGTACTGGAGACGCTGTGGAGCATGGCGTCAGTAGCCGGCAGTGACAAGACGACTGATGCTCTCACATGTATCGTTTGTGATAGAGCTATTTCGCTGACTTCTAAATCTAAACTATCGGCAAAAAACTTCTTTGTCATCCAGGTGCATAGTTTTATGGATGAGCATAACTTCGATATTAAGCGACTGATGAAATGTTGTGTTCACCAGTTACTACCCGATGGCCGTACCATACCATTCTGTGCCTACAATAATCTGGGCTATAGAGAGCAGGTTAACATGATGCTCACTGGAGAAGGGGAACAATGAGCCAATCGTGTTGTCAATCACAGGATATGAGTATAGACGGCACTAATGTCTTTGCCAGATAGCATCCAGCCTGATATACTAGCAGTAGAATTTTATTTCAAATTAGTCCAGGTTTAAGATGAAGCCAACAATGCCTCCATTGAGTCACAAGATTAAGCTCAAGATTAAGAAAGCGCTAGGAATGAATATATTTCTGTGTGATAGCTGTAAGTTTGATTGGCGCGGGGCATGTCATAACCCGGAACGCCCTAATGCCACCTGGTGTCCTGATTATGAGAAGCGGGGAAAGTAGTATTATTTCCTCTCTACAATTAGAGCCATTCCCTGACCACCACCGATGCACAGTGTTGCCAGTCCGAATTGAAGGTCTTGCCGCATCATCTCATAGAGGAGGGTGACGATAATTCTAGCCCCGGTGCAGCCGATGGGATGCCCCAGTGAGATGCCGCCACCACGTAGATTCATCTTATCTAAATCAATGTCTAATTCTCTCACCACACCTATCGCTTGGGAGGCAAAGGCTTCATTCAGTTCGACCATGTCGATATCCTTCAGGGTGAGCCCGGCCAGTTTGAGCGCTTTCTTGGTCGCCGGCACAGCGCCGAGACCCATAAATGCCGGGTCAACACCACCGGAAGCATAGGACCTGATAGTTGCCATTGGCTTTAGTCCAAGCTCCTTCGCCCTGGCGGCTGACATTATTACTAATGCGGCGGCAGCATCGGTTATTCCCGAAGCATTGCCCGCGGTTACTGTTCCGTCCGCTTTAAAGACCGGGGATAGTTTGGCTAAAAGCTCCAGAGAGGTTTCCCTGGGGTGTTCATCGGTGTCAAATTGGACAACTTCTTTCTTCTGCTTAACCCCAACAGGGATTATCTCCTCTTTAAATATGCCACCCTTGATAGCCGCTAATGCTCTCTGGTTACTCATCAGGGCAAACTTGTCCTGCTCCTCTCTGGTTATGGCAAACTTTTCCGCGATATTTTCCGATGTCAAACCCATGTGATAACCGTAGAATATTTCCCATAATCCATCATAGACCATACCATCAACTATCTCAGCGTTGAACATTCTGGCTCCCCACCTGGCTTTAGGGAAAAAGTAGGGAGCAGCACTCATGTTTTCCATGCCACCGGCGATGATAACCTCAGCATCGCCAGCCTTTATTGACTGGGCAGCTAAGGCTACAGATTTTATTCCAGAAGCACAAATCTTATTTACGGTATAGGCAGTTACTTCCTTGGGGATACCGGCATAGATTGCTGCCTGGCGGGCAGTATTCTGACCTTGCCCCCCCTGGAGAACATTCCCCATGATAACCTCATCTATCTCTACCTCTTTTAAGGAATCATCCCAATCGGAGTATTTCTTCTCCAGGTCAATCAAACTCACACCCTGAAACGCCTCAGGGGCGTAACTCAATACCTCGCCGCCTCCCTCGGGTCGTAATCCAACTCTCTTTAGCGCTTCCTTAATAACAATGCTACCCAGCTTGACTACCGGCACATCCTGCAGTGCCCCACCATAATTACCTATCGCCGTTCTTACGCCACTGACAATAACAACCTCTGCCATAAAATCTCCTTCCCTTTCTAAAAAGTGAACAGACTTGCTCCGCCGCTTACCTCGATGGCCTCGCCGGTGAGGTAGCTCGATTCTTCAGAGGCAAGGAAGGTAAGCACATTACTGAGCTCCTGCGGGTCACCCTCCCGACGCATGGCCAGACGCTTGATGATACGTTCACGGAATTCCGGGGCTACCTCGTAGAAGCTTCCCCCATCAAAGACTCCGAGCACGAGGGCATTGCAGGTTACCCCCTTGCGCGCCCCCTCCAGAGCCACCGTCTTGGTGAGTCCGATAAGAGCCGCCTTGGTGGCCGCATAGCTGCACTGCCCAAAGCCACCCATAGTACCGGAGATGGAGGAAATGTTAATGATGCGACCCCACCCGCGCTCCAGCATACCAGGCATACAGCACTTGATGGTGTTGAAGGCTCCGGTCAGGTTGACGCTCAAGTCTCGGTCCCAATCCTTCCTGTCCATTTTGACAATAGTAACACCTCGGACAATACCAAAAGCGGCATTATTGACGAGGATGTCGACGGGGCCTATTGCCTCTGCTATTTTTTTGACCCCCTCCTGGACCTGAGCCAAGTCCGCCACGTCCATCTTGACCGCCAGAGCCTTCCTCCCCACAGCCTGGATTTCTTTAACGACAGCTTCTGCTTTCTCCAAATGGCTATGGCCGGTAACCGCTACATTGCAGCCTGCTTTCGCTAGAGTTAAGCAATGTACTCTACCCAGCCCACCAGAACCACCCGTGACCAGGGCAACTTTACCTTCGATAGTCATTCACTTTCCCTCCTTATGATACTATTGGCTACCCGTCTTACAGCCAAGCCAGTCCTCTATAACTTGGGAGTGGCTCCTAATCTACCGAAGGAGTATTTTTCATCTACGGGGATGCCCGCCAGCCGTTTGGCGATATTCTTTGTCTTCTCCATATCATAGGCACCAAGAATGGCAATCTGCTCCATGCGGGGTGAACCGCCACCGTGAACACCAGCAATCTGCATGACGCCAGCAAATTCGGTGCAAGATATGTCTTGAACCCAGCGGAAGGCGCGATGCTGGTTCTCAACCGACACATCAGGATTTCTTGCCATGTACTTCTCGATATATGGGCGAGTCTCTGGATTCTCCCAGTCACCCTCTAGCGGTAATGTGGCTGGCATCCCTCCAGCGATATCCGCCAAAATATCAAACTCATGGTAGATATTCTGACCAGCATATTTGCGGCTGACATTACAATAAGAGACATCCGGAATATAGGTTCCGGAAGCTGCTCTCTCGCCGTTAATCGCAGCAGCAATACCTGTCCCGTAACACAACTCAGAAGTACAAATCATATCAGTTAACCTATCTCCGACGTGTGGCTTCCCCTCGATGCCATTACATTCAGCCATCAAGGCAGCGGCTCCCATAAGTACATCGGTCATTGCTGGCTTACAGCCGGTGTAGCTATGACGATGATACAGGGCAAATAGCAGAGCCAATCTACCGCCAAACTCATACTCACCATTCAGGAATACATGCTCCCAGGGAACAAAGACATTATCAAAAATCGTCATAGAATCGACAGTTCCGTAGGGGCCGGGCGTTCCCAGGTTTTTATGGGTATTAAATCGAGTAGCGCTAACAATCAACTTCACCCCTTCAGTATCAGCAGGGACGACAACGGAAATTGCCCAGTCTCTCTCATCTTCGGTCATCCGTCGTGTGGGTATTACCGGAATCCACTCCACAATGGGAGCATTAGAATTATGTACCTTAGCTCCGCGGATGACGATACCATCACTCAATGTCTCCACCTTGTGGACATATAAATCGGGGTCTAACTGCTCATGTGGCCTCCAGGGGCGGTTTCCCTTAACATCGGTCTGGGCACAGCAAGCACTGCGGTCATTATCCTGGAAGTCCCTTAACCAATTTAAAAACCTTTTGTTATACTCGGTCCCATACTTCTGGTCAGCCTCATAGGTGACTACAGAGTTAGCATTAGTCGAGTCAATCCCCATACACCGGGCAATGCAGCCACCCACCTGGTGACAGGTTATCCTGGTCATTTTCTGCTTGGTAAGCAGGTCAGCAATGCTCTGATGGATATGGCAGAATCGACTTATTTTCTTTCCGGTGAGGTGAGATTTGGCCGTCAGCACATCTTCGTAATCCTTCAATTCAGGGTCAGTCGGCATATCATAGGTCTTAGCAATGATATTGACCCCTCCCTCCATTCTGGGGTCATCGCGGTCTATGCGTTGACCATCCATATAGACATTCCGTCTCAATTTGCTTAACCTTTTGCGATATTCACTTGATGTAATCATCATACCTTCCTGTAAAATTTCAGTTTTCTTTATATTGATGTGAGTTATTTCACCTTAGAAAAGCTATTCTTTAGCCATGGGGGTCGTCCAGTGAGATGCCGGCGAGGTACTTAACGGCATCTATCTTAACCTTAAAGTCATAGTCCCTGAGCAGCCCGATAGTCTCCATTATCGGTGAACCCCCACCGTGATACTGACCAGCCAGCTCTACGCCACTCCATGCCGAACACATCAAGTCACTAATCATGCGAAACAAGCGGTGCTGGTTCTCAGCCGAGATTCTGGGATTCCTCATGATGTATTTTTCCAGATAACCTTTAGTATCCTCACTGAACCAATCTTCCTCAAAGGGCAAGGTAGCGTAGATGCCACCAGCAACATCACACAGTATTTCCCACTCGTGGAAGATATTCTCACCAGCGAAACGTCGGCCTACATTAACGAAGTTACTATTAGGGATATAAGTACCTGAGGCGGTTTTCTTGGAATGATACGATGCGGCAATCCCGGCAGCATAGACCAGTTCGCTAACCCCTATAAGGTGGGCCAGCTTTGTCCTGATATGCTGGGCATTTCCCACGCCGTTATAATCTGCAACCAGAGCGGTGACTCCCAGGATTATATCCGTCATGGATGGCTTACAGCCGGTATAGCTGTGACGATGATACTCAGCAAATTGAAGGGCTAACCTACCGCCCATATCCGTCTCACCACACAGGAAGACCCTATCCCAAGGGATAAACACGTTATCAAATACGGTGAAGGATTCGGCATCCCCAAAAGTGGCTATGGGAGCTTTCAAGTGTTTTCTGGGACGCATGTTAGCTAAGCGGACGATTTGATGAATGCCTTCCCAATCGGCTGGGATAGCAAAGGCAACCGCCCAGTCAGACTCCTCTGGAGTCAGGGCTCGTGTCGGCAAAACTATTAGTTCCTGGGCATAAGGTGCGATGGTGTTATGGACTTTAGCCCCCCTGACCACGATACCGTCGCTTTTTCTCTCTACTATTCTCAGATATAGGTCAGGGTCTACCTGCTCATGGGGTCGTTTGCTGCGGTCACCCTTAACATCGGTCTGAGCACAGTTGGCAACGATGTCTTCTTTCTGGAAGTACTCCAGAAATTTAAGAAACCGTTTGTTATACTCGGTCCCGTACTTCTGGTCAGTGTCATAGGTAATCACGGATAGAGCATTAGTGGCATCAATGCCCATACAACGCTGAATACAGCCACCCACCTTATGGCACTCAAGGCGTGTCATCTGTTGTTTACGCAGCAGGTCATCAACACTGCAATGGATATGACAAAACCGGTTTATCTTTTCACCAGTGAGGTGGGAAGTGGCTGTAGCCACCCCCTCAAGCTCTGGCTCTTGAGCCCTGTCGAAAGTGGTGGCGACCACATTTATCGGCTGCATCAAACGAGGGTCATCT
>SDBT01009931.1_pt1 | contig 15400 bp, 16 predicted proteins | sample 2277101 | NCBI WGS metagenome assembly SDBT01 (sample SAMN10404973, study PRJNA504765) | marine sediment metagenome | isolation source: marine sediment core GS10_PC15, 103 cmbsf | place: Arctic Ocean: Southern Knipovich Ridge | collected 2010 | reverse complement strand
GTTTAGCCATCAGAACACCAGCCCCCGGTCATTAAGGGTCAGCCTACCGCCGCGACACTCAAAGACGCGAGCGCCCCGGCCTTTTGTGGCGTAGGCCACCACACCGGCCCCGAAATCGTGGTGTCTGGGTTTGCCGTCGCGGTAGCGCTCGGCAAAATAGACGATCCGCAGGGCCGGGCCCAGGTTCGCCAGCGGCCCGGCGGGCAGCTCGACCGTCCCAAGCTCGGACGGTTCGGCGCCGTGCCACTTGCGATGGCGAGCGGCGACGGCTCCCACCTGGCGCTTGTCGTCCACGAATCCGGCCGGGTCCTTGCCGCCGTGGACCCAGACGAGCGCCCTTTTTTTCTCCGACCAGAAAAGCGCGGGCCGGTCCTTGTTCCACGTGTGGACCTGAACTTGGCCGTTGGCCAGCTCGACTTCTAGCTCCACGACGCGCGCGCGCAGGTCGAGCAACTGCCCATACGGGTTTCGGGCTGGCTGGGAGCGAGCCGGGTTCTGTGAGCTCGCGGCCGGGCCGCTTCGCTCCCGTCTATTTTTCTTCGCCTTGCGCGGGTTGGCCAGCGGCAGAGACCCCTGGCGCAGGTCGAGCGCGCCGGGTTCGCGCGGCAGAACGTGCTTGCGCTTCTGCCACTTCGCGCCGCGCTTGAAATAGTGCCGTTTCACTTCGGCCCAGCCGACGCGCGCGGCGAGTTGCTTCAGCCGTGCGCCGCGCTCGCCCTGCTTTCGGTAGTGCTTCTTCGCGGCCTCGTACACGGTCCACAGCATCCGGCGGCCGGCGTCGTCCAGCGTGCCAGCGGCCGGCGGCTGCTTGCCGTCGGGATTCTCTTCGCTCGCCCACGGTATCGCGTCCAGCTCGGCCAGCGTCCGCGCGTCGGTCTCGTCTTCGGCCGGTCGCGCGTGGCCGGTCGCGGTGGCGACGGGCAACCCAAACTCGCGCGCGCCTTGCTCGCTGAGTCCCTCGGCCAAAGGCCAGTCGGGCACATACCCGAATTCACAAGTCTTGCGGAGCTGCACCACTTCGGCCTCGATCGCCGGGAAGCCGCAGAATTGATAGCCGCTCTCCGGGTCTGCGCCGCAGATGGTCGCACCATCGACCCGCCAGGGTTCCTTCGCCATCTTGGCGAGGTACGCGATTCGCTTCTTAACTACCTCGCGCGTCTGAGGGGGCAGGCAGTCCTTTGCCTTCTTCAAACTCCTACGCAGGTCGCCCACGAGGCCCGTTAGCTCGTCGGTGTATATTTGGTTCTGTAGCTGGGCCTTCGCCTTCGGCGTGAGGTCGTCCAGTCGCTCTTTCAGCGGTCGGAGTTCCGCGCCGGGCGGGTACCAAGTCCAGCCGGTGCAGCTCATCAGCTTGTCCCGGCTGCGCTCCTTCTGTTCGTCGCACGACTCGGCCAGAATGTCGCCCAGAGCATCGACCGCGGCCCAGTCCACTTCGCGCCAGCGCTTGCCGCGGTTGCGGCTGAAAAGCCAGATCAGAAACTCGCGTGCGCCTTGCTCGTCTCCAGACCGGAAGGCGTCCACGATCTCGCGCCCCTTCTTCGTGTCCACGAGGCGCGTGTGGGAGTAACTCCCGTCTTTTCTCGCGCGTCCGCGCCGGACCTGAAAGCCGTCAATGAACGAGCGAATTTCGTCCTCTGCGCCGGTGTAATCGATCGACTGGATGAACCCGGCGTTCATCTCCAAAAACAAGTCCACGCCGGCGGCGGCGTTGCGGTAGGTCTCCGTTACGCCGGGCACTGACTGCTTGGTCGTCGGGCGCAGCTTGTAGAGTTTCTTTGCGGCCTTTTCTTTGGCGCGTATCTCCTCCCCGAGCTTTTCCACGTCGCCGTAATTCCAGCCGTCCTTGATTCCAAAGCTAAAGCTTTTAGTTCCCACCTTGTCAGCGGGCACGGGCACCCACGTAGTCACGGGCGAGCCTCCGACGCTGTACGGGACCACGACGCCAGAGAACACCGCGCCGGCGTCGCCCTGGCGGACCTGCTGGCCAGTCACGGCGTCCACGTAGCGAGGGAAGCCCCTCATGCGCTGCGCCTCTCGCTAGCGGCGAAAATCAGACCGCCTAGCACCACGAGGGCGACTAGGCCGGCGCCGGCGCTCGGCTTTGATGCCGACTGCGTGCCAGGCGATGACGAGGGCCGCGGCTGTCGCCCCGGCGACGAACCCGGCCCCGAATATCCATAGTCCTGCGACATTCGCCACCGGGGGATGATAGACGGTGCACAGCTCGAATCGGGGGGACACGCCACAGCGAGGCACCGGAGCCGGCTAGCAGCGTGCGCGCGCATGGCTCGCTTCACCGCGGGCACAAAGGCCATGGTTTCGGCAAACGGTGGAATTCCTCCGTACTTCTCTACGGCGCCGGCGCCGGCGTTGTAGCCCGCGATCGCGAGGTCCATGTTGCCGCGGAATCTCCTGAGTAGTTTTTGCATGTAGAGCGCGCCCATTCGCGCGGACGATTGCGCATCAAACGGCCGGTAAGAAATGCCCAGCTCTTTCGCCATCGCTGCGCCGGTCGCGGGCATAAACTGCATAAACCCTTGCGCACCAACGGGGCTTACCGCGTTGGTGTTGAATCGAGACTCCACGTGCGCCATGCCGACGAGTAACGGATAGGGGACGCCCATTTCCTCGGCGGCGAGTCTTAAAAACGGGTCCACCTTCCGAAAGTTCGCCGCATGTTTCGCGGGAAGGTTTGCGGCTTGCGCCAAGTTTTCACAGTCAGAAACCCAGCTCATGCGGACACGAATCCTGTCAAAGAAAAGCGTTGCATTTCTCTCGGTGTCCCAACGCTCGCGCCGTCGGGGTGCAGCGTCCAAAGACATCCAAAAGACGCGAATACACGAACAATTGCGAACTCGTCAGGTCGCGTCCTGGCTTCTTCCGAGACCCTTCGTACCCGAGACGATAGGGAAAGGCTCACGATCAATCCTGGCGCGTCTGAGAGCGTTTGCTGGTGAGAGCCAAGTAACCGAGAAAGAGAAGGCCGGCGCCCACTGCGAGCGAAGCAATCCCGCCGCCGAGCTGGCCCGGCAACGACTTAGGAGGCGGGCCGACGCTGGGAACTAGCGGAGTCGCGCCGGCGCCTTTCAGCAATTCCAACATGCACGCGCCTTTCTCTATCGCGGCGATATAGGCCGCGACTACTTCGCCGCAGTCACCGAAACCAAAGGCCATCCAGTTTGAGGGCTCGGGCAACTGATCGACCGTCGAGAGCCAGGCGGCCAGCTCGGGCGGCACGTTTGCCGGGTCCAAGCTGCGCCCGGCTTCCACCACGAGACCGCGCACGGTCAACACGGTTTGATGCCACGCCGTCGCGTCTTCGACATTGCACCAAAGGCCCGGGATGCCATAGGGCGACGCCTTCGACCGTTCACCGGCGGCCTGCACCAGATTCATGTACTCGGCGCCGCAGCCAGGAGCGCCGAGGGATCGCACCGTGTTCACGGCCGACACCATCGACAGCAGCGGGCCGATAAAGCCCAGGGCCTGCCCGTTTCGGACTAGGAAGGGTTTGCTGGGAGCGAGTTGGCGCCCCCGTGCTCGAGGATCAACCCGGTTCGCTCCCACCCAATCGGCGCAGCCGGCCGGGTGCCCTTCGGCGCAGCTAGAACAGCAAGGCATGCTAGGACCCGCTAACCATCGCCATCACCAGAGCGATAAGCGGCGCCGGTATGCCGCGGCCAGTCGATGGCGTCGGAGGCTGATACGGGGGCACGTAGGGGTCGGGCTCGGGCTCCGGTGTCGGCGGCAGGAACGGGTCCGGCTCATCGGGGACGATAGGAATTACCACCACGGTTTTAGGGACGCACCCACCGAGAACGCCGGGGCCCCCTTGTGCTGCGCTTTTCCATTGATGGCCCGGCGGGCACTGCACCGGAAGGCACGAACTGGCCGTCATGCCCTGCGCCAGCTCGGATGCGTTGGGATGCCGGAACCACTCGGGGCAGGCTTGGACCGGCGGCGGAATTGGGATGGGCGCCGGCGCCGGCTGCTCTGGCGTCGGCTTCGGGACGATCACGCAGTCCTTGCCGGACTGGGCGACGTTGAAGCCGGGTGCGCACTGCAAGAGACAGGCGCCGGCGGGGCCCTTCGCCCAGCTTCCGACGAGCACGCCGTCTTTAAAAATTGGCGCGAGCGTACAGTCATCGCCAACGACTGGCGCCGGCTCGGGAGGCGTGGCCGTCGGGACGAAGCACCCCCATGTGCCATTCGGCTTTAAGCCGTAGCCTTCGCCGGGCTTACACGCGTAATTGTCGTTCGGCGCCGGCGAGCACACCCACGCGCCGGGCGCCATCTTGCCTGTGAGCGCGTTCAAGAACGGGGGCACCCACTTGGGCCCGTGGCGGTAGTCCTGCGGCGGGCATGTGATCTCGGGAACGTCTGACGGCACATCAGGAACCGGGACCACTTCGGGCTCGTCGTCCTCCGGCTTAACCGGGTCAGGAACTACAATTTCGGGCTCGTCAATTACCAGCGGGGGCGCGTCGGGTTGGGACTCGCTCGGTATCCATAGCGCCGGGTAGGCGCTTCCGTCGAACTCGCCGCCGTCTCCCTCATCTAGCCGTTGCGTATCGGGCCCCGGGTAATTCGGAAGCAGCGCAATTTGGCCGGCGGGGAAATACTTCTGATTAAAGTCGCCCTTTGGCGCGTGCCAAAATCGGCCGTTATACGGCGCGGCGTTGATACGTTGCGCCGAGCCGAGCCGGCCGGGCTTTCCAAATGCTGCCTGGGCGATGCCTAAAAGCGTGTCGCCCTTCTTCACTTGGTACCAAGCGCCGGGGGTGGCCGTCGTGGTCACGTTCATAACGTCGTCCACGCCGAGCATGTGATTCGCGCTGTAGAAGCCGGCGACATACGCCGCCGGAATTGAGGCGCCCCCCTGCTGACAAATGACCGAGCCCGCGTGCTGGGCCTCGTAGTGCGAACCCATCGCGGACATTTTCGCCTTGAGTCCTTGCGTGAGCCCCTTCGCGGCCCCCTTGAAACTGCCGGCGATCAACGCGGCGGCCTCGGCTGACTTTCCGTCCGCTAGCAGCTCGACGATCTTAGAGCGTCCGCCGGCTTTCGCCAGGTCGGCCTCGCGTTGGAGAACCGCCTTGGTCGCCGCTGCCGGCACGCCGAACATTTCGAGCGCTTTCGAGGTCAGGCCCTGCACGAGCTTCGACCCCAAGAGCTTGCTTTTCATCTTGCGGAAAAATATCGCAGCCTTGGAGCCGCCAATGCCTCGCGCGACTCTGGCGACGCCACGGCGCACGCGCTTCACGGCGCGGCGGATTTTCTTACGTCGGGTCGTGCGGCGAACCACTCGAACCGCGCGCCGCTTTGTCCGCCTCTTCTTGCGCGCAGCTCGACGACGCGAGCGGCGACCGTCAAGCGGCACCCACATATCCATCCCGCCCATGTACTCGTATCTCTGGCCGTACTGATCGACCGCCGGCGCCCGGTTCACCACGTGACCTTGCAGCATTGCTTGCTGAACTCGACGCGGTACCGCTAGGAAGCGCGGGCCCTGTGGCGAGAGCGGGTGCAACGCGACAAGGTGGGGCGCCGTGCTGCGCTTGGCGGTGATGCTATCGAATCCGGCGAGGTAGGTTCCCATTGGTTGCGCTCCGAGTGCCGAGCCGCTTAACTGCCGGCCGTCAAGATCAAAGGTTAGGACGCGCGAGCCGGGCGGGTCCATTGCCCACCCAAACTCGTTCGTAGGGTGGCCCACCGGGTCCACCGAGACCACGCGCCCGCGGGGGGTGCGGGCTAGGACTGAAACGTGCGCGCCGTTCTGCCATTGCACGACGCGGAAAACGGGAGTCATGCCCAACGCGATCACGCCGGCGGCGACCAGTGCCGACACATCGTCGCAGTCGCCCCAGCCTTTGTGCTCCCACGCGGTGGACTCGACGTCACATCGAAGCGGGTCTTTGCAATTGTACTTGGCGCCGAGTGTGTACCCGAGCACCGCGGATGCGGAGCCGGGAACCCGTTCGCCGGGCTCCATCACATAGCGCCAACGCTCAATGATTCCCTTGTATAACTCGCGGAGCTGGCCCACGTAGTCGCGGGGCCCGGCGCGCGCGGCTAGCCGGTTCGCCCACTCTTGAATCGTGAAGGTGTGGCCAGCCTGGCGAGCGGCGCGTCCCATGTTCCGAAGCGCGACGCCTAGCGGGTCGTCCGTCTGAATGTGGCTAACCTGCGGCACTGTCAGCACCCATGAGACCGGCAAGCGCGGCGAGGGTTTCGGGGCCTAGACCCTTGCCAATTTCGTTGACGAGCTGCGCTTGGCTTTCGGCGTCTAGCTTCTCCAGCGCCGCCATTATCTGCGCGGGGGTGAGCCCTGCGGCGGGAGCTTCGGCGGCTGGCTCGCCAGCTCGAACAAGCCGCGGCCCGCCGGCCTCGTCCTGCTGCTTGGGCTTTCCCTTGGTCCCGAAGACTTGCCCGAATAGCTCCGGGTCTTCGTCGAACTTCTTCATTGCCATACTAAGCGCGGCCTCCTGCGGACTCTTGGGCACCCACTCGTCGGGCTCGTCGTCGTAGTCGTCTTCGTCAGGCGCCGGGTTCATCATCTCGTTGATTTGCTTGGCGAGCTTCAGCGTTCGGAGCACGCCGTCGATTTGGTCGGGAGCTTGCGCCGGCGCTGCGCCGGGTCCGGCCAGCTTCGCTTCCATCGTATCGAGCCGCATCATCATCCGTTCCATGAAGCCGCCGAGCATGGCCAGCTCCGGGGAAGGCCGTTGCATTGCGCCCGGCTGTTGGTCGTAGCCGGCGCCGTAAGGCGCCGGCGGATAGCCGGGCGGCTGCGGCTGCTGATAGTTCGGGACCACCTCGGGGGTGACGGGGACGTGCGCCGCCGGGTCCTTCGGGTGCGGCTTGCCCTGGTAGAGCGTCGGGCCGTCGAACTGAAAGGAGCGAGACGCCCCAGCGAAGCGGCCCTGCTTCATGGGCCGGAATTGATAGACGCCGCCACCCCAATATCGTTGCAGCTCGTCCAGCATCTGAAAATCCACCGACTCGCCCCCGGCCAGGTTCAAGGTCTGAAGGTGCCCCCGGGCCCATTGCGGCTGTTGGCGGTAAATTCCGACCTGGCCGGCGCCTTTAAGCGCCTCAAGGATGCCGACGATCCCACTTTCTGCGGCGGCTTCCGGCTCCGGCGCGGGCCTTTCCCGGGTTTCAACCGTGTAGGAACCGTCTTCGCCCGGCTCACCGCCGGCGCTCGCACGGGTCAGGACTGGTTTCTTGCGGGGGCTTCGGTGGCGGCGGGACGTGGCCATGCGACAGAATAGCCCGCCGTTTGGCCGGGAGCGAACCGCCGGCCGTGAGCTCGAAGCCGGGGCCGCTTCGCTCCCGGCCAAACGGGGGCCCATTTGGGCCCCTCACTTCGTTTCGATTGCCCGCGCGCGCACCGGGGCCCCTCCAAATGAAAGCAGGGCCCCGGGTGAGCTAACGAAAAAAGCCCCGCGCGCCGTGAGGCGGGCGGGGCGTGCTCGACCTGGTTGTGGTGTTAGTCGTCGTCGTCGTCGTCGTCGTCGTCGCCGCATTCGTCCAGGTATGCGATAAGGTCGCCCAAGCGATAGACGGCCTGCGCCGCGTCTGCCTCCAGGCGCCCCCAGTCTTCAGCCTGGCGCTGAACCATCTGCACCAGCTCGCGCGCCATCACCAGCGCATCGCGCGTGCTCAGTCGCCGCAGGGCAACGGTGCACGCCGGCTCCAGTATTCCGGTCGCGCTCGGCATGTCCTGGCTCATGGGTACTGCCACCCGTTGCGCACGAGATTGTCCCGCGCCTCTTTCAGCTCATCCAGCGCGCGCTGGATGTGATCGGCCGCCACGAGGTCAAGCTCGCTCTGCTCGTCGTCTTCGTCGTCTTCGTAGTCTTGCGCGCGCAGCTCGTCGCGCGTCGCGGCCAAAAGCGCATCCATTAGATCGAGCTGGTCCAGGTAAGCCCAGCCTTTGAAGCCGCGCACAATCTTGTCCTTTTGGTCTGCTTCCATCTATCCCGCCTCCTGCTCTCGCGCCGCCAGGCAGACTTCGCGGATGAACTCCAACGAAGTGAACTCGCTCATTTCTAGGTCTTTGCGAAGCGCTGGAATGCTCGCGCCGGGCCTGCCCTGCTTGCCTTCGTATTGCCGCAGGAACTCGACCAAGAAAGGCACGGCCGAAACGAACCATAGATCTGGCGCCTCCATGGGGAAGGCGTCTCGCGCATCAACGACTTCAATCATCATCGCCCCCTTGTCCGTCGTCGTCGTCGGCGTCGTCGTCGTCGGTGATGTTGACGAACTGCGACACGTCGGGCGATTCCATGAGCCCGCGCACCGCTTCGGCCTGACTGTGGGCAGCGAGCGCCCGCAGGATAACAGCGCCCAGCGCCGTGGCCTCGTCGTCGCCGTCGTTGATCTTCTCTGCGACCTTGGCGACCCGGTACCCGAGCGACGCCGCCAGGAGTGCCTGCGCCTCTTCTGACTCGTCGAGAATCTCGGCCAGTAGGTCGTCGCGCTCGGACTCGGCCTCGGCCTGGTCGTCGTCGCCCAGCTCGTCGCCGCGTAGCTTGCCCCAAATGCCGGCGATACGATCGACGGCGTGCTCCACCTCGTCTAGCACCTCGCGCACCTTCTTCGCGGTGGCCATTAGTTCTTCCCCTCGAACCGGCGGAGCTTGGCGGCCACGAGGTCGGCCAAGCTGAAGACGTCACCGCCGCGACCCTCGCGGCACAGCTCGGCCAACAACCTTAACTCGCCGGCTTTGTCGGTGGCCTTGGTTTTAGCAACGATGCCAGCGGCATACAGGAGCGGAGCCCCGCGCACGAACATCAGGGAGCGCCGGGAATTCTCGACAGCCGCCACATGGCCACCCACCGGCAAGACGGCGATGCGCTGGAAGGCAGGCAACGGGAGATCATCCAGAAGCCCCACGTTCACTTCTACGCGGGCCGGCTCCTCGTGTTTGTCGTCCTCGCCGGGCTCGTCTTGCGGGGGCGCTGCTTTGGCCGGCGCGACGGTTGCCGGCTGGGTTTCAGTCTCTTCTGTGTCTTTGGTTTTCTCGTCCATACATGGCCAGCCTACACCAGAGCCCCGCGCCGGGCCCCGGCCTTTTAGGCGGGAGCAAGCTCGCCGGGGTTCCCTCGAGGATGTAGCCGGTTCGCTCCCACCTTCCGGGGTACAGTTCCCCCGGTGCCGCTCGGCGGCCAAAGGACAACAAATGGCAGACTTCTTTACACCCGCAAACATCCTCCAGGGCCGCGGCGCGGCTGAGTCACCGGGCACGGGCCCGGCACTTGGAGACACACCCTTAACTCCCTTCGGGGCAACTATCGGGGTGGACTACTTGCCCAACGATACGGAAAGCGTAATTGCGCCCGTCGGCGGCATCAATCACAAGTCGATCGGCGTGATGTCCTCCGACTCCACCGGAGACAGCGACAAGGAACAGCCGGTAGCCTTCCTTGAATCGTTTCAGCGCATGGGGGCCAACGCTGGCGCGTTCCGCATCAGCGTTCAAGGTGGCGCGGAGATCGTGATCGACCAAGCCGCCTATGCGGGGCCCATGGCCTCGGGCAATTTCTACGTGGCGGCCTCTGATATCGGCGTCGGGCCCGGCCAGATTCCCAACGACACCAAGCTATGGACGGAGCCGATTATGCGGCCCCACGTTTCGGTGTTTGTGCGGGACGCCAGCCACTGCCGCGGGGTCGTGTCACAGCTCGATGGGAGCGCGACCGCGGGACAGATGAACGCGCTTGTACCATCGATTCAGGTTTTCTCGTGCGTCACGGTTCCCGTCTATTCGACTTGGTGCATCGTGGTCGACGGACACGCACAGGCGGTCTTGTTCCGCCACGTGAACGGCGCCGGCGACCCCATCGACGTTCGCCGGCCGCGGGATATCTGGGCGCAAGTCGTCATGCCCCAGCTGCAAAAGAGCATCGCGCAGGCTGCCCCTTTCGACTTGCAGCGAGGCGCCGGCGCCGGAACCACCGTTAACCGCGGGTTCATCTCTCGCCTTAACTACGTGAGTTACGCCCGCTTTTTTGAGTACGACGGCGACGCCAAAGCGGCGCTTGTGCAGCTCTACAACCCCGCGTAGTTACTCCGCCCGCACTGGGCCACTTCCTCGACCATACCCCCCGCCACCTTGGCGGGGTTTTTTGTTGGTCGGGAGCCAAAGCCCCGGCGCGAGCTCCAGGCGAAGCCGGTTGAATCCCACCCACTAAAAGCGGGGGCGCAGCCGCGGTCCTGGCGGGTTGCAGGTCAAAGCGTCCCCCGCGGCTTTGCCCCCTCACTATCTATGTGCTTGGGGCCGGCGATTGTTGCAGAGGCGGGGGATTTATTTTTCTCCGTCCTGGTCGTCGTCCTGGTCGTCGTCGAAGCCCAGCTCCGCGCGGAGTCTCGGGTCGAGAAAGCGCAGCGATCCGCCGCGGCTGACGTGCTCGCGAAGTCCGCGCCGCCAGTCGTAATTCGCGAGCGCCGGCGGCCTATCGGCCTGGGCTTCCGTTGTCGTTGCGCGGGGTTGTTCGCCCCGGGTCGTGCGCTGTGGCGTTTCGGGTTCGCTGGTAGTGATTTTACCTGCGAGACTCGGAGAGCGAGCCGGGGCAGTCGTGGCCTGCGACTTGCTCTCCCCTTGAGGCCCGGGGTCGCTGTGTTCTGTGTCGAGGCTATGTGAGCAACGCGAGCCCCTGGCCTTTTCGTCCGCACTACTGCCCCGGCAGAGCGCGCAGCGCTCTAGCGTCGGGGCTGCCTCCAATTTGGAGCCTGCCGCGCTAGCGGAAGGTCGAGGCCCCTTGGGGCCGCTTCGGTCTCGGTTGGTAGACCGTGACCGGGTTGTGAGCTTACTTTGACCTTTAGAGCGAGGGAGTGGCCTAGCGACCCCTGCGGGGCCTCGACCTTCCGCTAGCGCGGCAGGCTCCAAATTGGAGGCAGCCCCGACGCTAGAGCGCTGCGCGCTCTGCCCTATCAGCTCCAATTCGAGCGCGTCCAGCTCGGCGTCAGTGATGCCGCGCGGCGGAACTGGCGGGCTGGCGATTTTTGTCGATTGACTCGGGCGGCGAAAGGCGTCTGGGTTTTGTCCGTCAACGTCTACCGAGTACCCCCCGACATCGGGCCGGCGCGCGTGTCCCGGCAGGCCCGGCGACGGGTGAGACGCGCGCGCGGTCAGCTCTCGTGAGCGGCGGAACTGCCTCGCGTCCTGGCGCAGCTCGTGAGCGGCGAACCGGGCCCGCTTGGCATTGGGTCCACCGTAGGCAACCCTCGAACTGCATCCCTCTAAGATGGCGTGCCAGTTGGCAAGCAACACCGGGCCGACCTGATACACGTTAGAATCGTTCGCGCGCTTCATCTCCTTGGCGCCCGTCACCTCGCGGCTAACCTTGATGCGTCGAAGCAAACCGACGGCCACCAGCTCGGCCACGTAGCGCGTGCACGTTGACCGGCTCATGCCCAGCTCGGCCGCCAGCTCGTCAAGTGTGAGGCGCACGCCCGCGGCGCCAGAGCGGAAGGCACCGATCACGAGGGCCAAAAAAGGCCGCCAGCCGGGCCGGGCCATGCGGCGCCCAGTCGGGCTTACCTTGCTCAAAAGAGGCTCAAGCCAACGCGGCAAGCCCATCATTCGGAGGCTCGAAATTTCACCCATACCCCAACACCGCGCGACCAATTCGTCATGGGTCGCGCGGTCGATTGCAGACCATCTGGCGTGCGTGTGGCGGCTAATAGCCTCGCTTCGCTCGATGATCGCCCAGGTGCTAAGCCGCGCTAGGTCGTAGCGGGCAGACTCGTAGCGCGTGCTCGGTGAATCCGTCTCGAATGCGCCCCTGCGGCGCCAGCGCGCATGTGGGAATACACCAGTGCGCTGCGGCGAATCGGGCCCCAGCTCGGGGGAGTTCTTGCAGGCTGAAGGAGTTGGGGTTAAGTTGTTCATGTTCTCGTGATTGGGGACGCGCTTCGGGAGAAGCAGCCGCAGCGGGGTCCATCCCGCCGCGGCATTTTTTTGGGCTGATTTAGTGCCTCAGTGTCGCGTTGAAGAATGCGGCGCCACTTGGACCGGCGGGCTGTTGGTATCCGCGGAGACGGCCGGAAAGCTGGATGTTCCAGCTCGGGTCGGTCGTTCCAGCTAAGGGGGAGGTGATGATCTTCGCAAAAAGGCGCAGCACACCGGGGCCGGTGGCCGTCCACTTCTGCGGGTAGGGTGGCTCGCGGTTCCAGGGGTAGCGCTGATCGTTCCAGCGGCGCGGCCAGTAAGCAGGCGTGCCCATGGCTTCGGGCACGAGGTCTAGAGCGGCGGGGCCGAGTAGGTTCGCGGGGTTCTGACGTTGGCTTCCGCGATCAAAGACCAGACACCACTCAATGGAAACGTCGGGCCCGGGGCCGGCGCGCTCGATGGGGAAAGGGAAGGGACTTCCCAGCGCGAACAAGTTCGGGCCCAGTACGCCGTCGGGGTCCCAGGTCAAAAGCTCCTTAGAGCTGGCAAGCGGACCGTCCGCGTCTACCTGATTAAATCGGGCCCAGGTCTCGATCGATTCGAGCACCAGCAAGCCGTGTTGCACATCGACTCGGGCGATCTCGTAAGCGGTCGCGCCGCCGTCAATGAGCGCGAAGCCTTCGCGCGTCGTGTCCACGAATCGCAGCGCGTCAAAGCTCGTGATGCGCTCGGGCGCCAGCTCGGGCTGCGTGTACTTGTAAGACGCCAGCGCGTCGGCTCGCGACGGGAGCCAACCGAGCACAGCCCGGCCGCGCTCCTCTTCGCGCAGGCCCCACGCGGCGCCGTTGCGCCGGTACTGGGAGCCGGGTTGCCAAATGCGCTCTAGCAGCCGCGCCGTGCCCTGCACTAGCCCGTAATTGCGGGGGCTGTTGTTGGGAGCGTAGGGCCGGAGAGGATTCATTTACTGCGCTTCGCGGTTTAAGAACTGGTTGAAATCGGATGAAGGGGGCCCGGACATGACGCCGCCGGGGCCAACGTACATCCAGCCGACGAGAGCGGCAGTGACGGTCACAGCGTTAATAAAAATCTCGTCCTCGTTCCCGTCAACGAATCGGTAATTCGTAGTTCGGGTAACATCCACGGTCACATTGTTACCGCCTCGAAAGGGATAAGGCAATTCGAAGGGGTGCCAGTGGATGCCGTCATTACCCACGACGCAAACTTGATTGGCCTCATCAACTACGATGTTTTGCTGGGCCATCCGCACCACGAGGGTTTGCTCTCCGTCCTTGCGTTCGAGGAAGTTTGAGCCCGCCAACTGTGGCGAGACCATGTAGCCGTCGGGGATCTCGTACACGTTACGGATGCGTAGGCCCGTAATTTCGTGCGGATTGTTATTCAAGCTGAATTGCAGCTTCGCCGTGGCGCCGGCCTGGGCGCTCTCATCGCTGCCCATCTTGAACTGCGCTTTCGCGGGATAGACGACGGGGAAACGCTGAAAATTGGAGAGGTCTACAGGTTCGGACATGGCCAGAATTCCGGAGGTGTTTTGGGTGGGAGCAACGGGGACGAACCTTCCTCGAGGGGATAACCGATTCGCTCCCATCTAAAAGGGAGAAGCAAGCGCGACCGGAAACCGGCCGCGCGAGCGGGTGAGCTACGCCGAGCGGGCGCCGCGAATCTGGACGAAACGGGGGCCGCGATGCCAAACCCGAATCTTGTACCAGTTGTTCAAAGTGCTCTTTTGTAGCTCGTTGTCCTTGTCGAGAAAGGGCAACGTCTTGAGGCCCGGCGAGATAGGCAATTGAAGGAGCCAATCCCTCATTTGACCGTCAACCCGGGAGATGACTTGCAGCTTGGACTTGGCCGGTACCTGCAAAGGCGTCGGCCAGCTCCACGAGTTGCGCACGTCGGCGGTGCCTGTCTGTCCGCCGTCGAGGATCAGGGAACCCGCGCCGCCAATGTTCGCGCCGGTCAGGCCCGATACGCCGGGCATGTGTCCGCCGGGGATGACGGCCACGTCGTCCGTGTTGGCCTGTTGGACATGAAAGGCCATCTGGTTGGGAAGCTCCTTCATGAAAATTGCGGGCATGAAGGCGTCAAGCAATTGCGACTCCACGCCAGAGATGCCAAGCGGCGCGATGAAATCAACACCGCTCTGGAAGATGACTTGCGCAAAGTCCTCCTGGGGGCCGCTTAGGTTTGAGTATGAATCGCCGGCGTCTGAGCGCTCTTTGCCCCACACGATTTTCGACGACTTGGCGAACTCTTCCCAAGTGTCAAACCATCCCGCGTCCATGCCCTTGGCCCCAAGGCCGATGCAAATGGTGTCGTACCGTAACCAAGACTCCTCTGCACGCATCCCGCGTGCTTCATTTTCCAATTCTGACATTTTGTCTTTTCGCTTTCTCTTGTTGTGTGTGTGTCGAGAGGGTGAAGAGTGCCCGCGCTACATATAGGCGGCGTGATAGGGACTCGTGGAACCGCGGCGCATGTACGTTGCGCGCTGGCTGTCTGCCCGCGTTGCGCTCTGGTCCATCATGTGACCGAGCGGCCCGGCTTCAACGACTTGCCCCAGCGGGCCGGCTTCGACGACATCACCGAGCGGCCCAGCTTCCACGACGCCGCTCATGTCGGCGCCCATCATGGACACCCAGCGGCCACCCTTGTTCAGCAGCCGGTTGCCCTGGCCGTCGTCGATCATATCGCCGGGCTGCCCCTGCGCCATGAGTGCTTGAACCTCGGCATTGCCAAACGCGGGATAATCACCGCCGGCGCCGGCGCCGGCGAACGCCGGATAGTCAGAGTCAGCGGTACCGAGCTGGCCGGCAGTGAAGCTCCAGCGCATTACCAGCTCCGACCAAGTGAACTTGGTGACGATGAAGTCGGCCGAGCCCTGATAGAAGTCGTTACCCGTCTTCGTCGAGATCATGCGCGCGGCCAGCTCGCCGCCGAAATAGCCGGTGGCCAGTCCGATTAAGTAATTCTTGAACGTCCACGCGCCGCCGGTCATGCCGGACGGTGGCGGTCCGACTACATCGCCCCAGCGCTTGACGGTCCAGACCGAGAGGATCTTGCCAGCAACTCGCGCCAGCATTCCGCCCCATGGGCCCATCGGGTCCACGCGCATAGACTTCGCGTAACCTGACATGCGGCGACGCTTGGGGGGATTCGCTCGGCTGCGCCGGCGAGAGGGAGCGCGGCGCCTGCGGGGGGCGGCTCGGCGGGCTGCGGGTCTGCGTCGTTTGGGTCGTCGTTTTTTGGCCATGGCTGGTTTTTTCCTTGCTGGTTTCTTAGTTGTGGTTCGCTTCTTGGCTCGCTTCTTCGCGGGCTTCCGACGCTTGCGGGGATTGACGACCGTTACTGTGTACTTCTTTCGTTTAGCCATCAGAACACCAGCCCCCGGTCATTAAGGGTCAGCCTACCGCCGCGACACTCAAAGACGCGAGCGCCCCGGCCTTTTGTGGCGTAGGCCACCACACCGGCCCCGAAATCGTGGTG
>SDBT01009930.1_pt1 | contig 15401 bp, 18 predicted proteins | sample 2277101 | NCBI WGS metagenome assembly SDBT01 (sample SAMN10404973, study PRJNA504765) | marine sediment metagenome | isolation source: marine sediment core GS10_PC15, 103 cmbsf | place: Arctic Ocean: Southern Knipovich Ridge | collected 2010 | reverse complement strand
TTTATCAAAAGCTGGATTCGTAGATATTATAATTGATCAAGATAAAAACTCTCGACAATTCATTAAAGATTGGGTTCCAGGTTCTGATGCTGAAAATTATGTTGTTTCTGCAAAAATAAAAGCTGTTAAACCAAGGCTAAAATAATGATAACACCAACTGAGTTATTTACTCTGTTATCTGATCAAACTAGACTAAGATGTATTCTTCTTCTAATTAAAGAAAAAGAAATTTGTGTTTGCGAATTTACGCATATCCTAAACAGCATTCAACCTAAAATATCAAGACACCTGGCTTATCTACGTAAGTCAGGTCTTGTTTTGGATGAAAGAAGAGAGCAATGGGTTTATTATAAATTGAACAATAACTTAACGAAATGGACTAAACAAATACTTATTAATATTTCGAGTGAATTAAAAAATACTGAACCTTATAAATCAGATTTTGAAAAAAATAATAAATTAAAGAAACAACATCCCTGCAAAATCTAGTTTCAACATTAAAAAATTAAATAAATCAGCACAAGAAATCGTTCAAAAAAATGGGGGTGGTTGGATTCGAACCAACGTATCCCGAAGGAGAGGGAGTTACAGTCCCTTGCAATTGGCCGCTATGCGACACCCCCAAAATATGCTGGCGAAAGGACTTGAACCCTCAACCGTCCGATTACAAGTCGGGCGCTCTACCAATTGAGCTACACCAGCTTAAGAAAGATATAACATTTATAACAAATAATTATGTTTTGATACAAGAATTTATTTAGGATATTTTATTTATCTTTTGATTGATCTTCTTTTTTATCCTTATTCTTATCTGATTCTTTTTTATCAGAAGGTATCTCTTTTTCACTTGGTTTTTTAACTGGAGCTATGTTTTTTTGAAAAAAAGAAGAAATAGAAGATGGAGAATTATTCTCAATTTTAGTTGCTCTATATTTTTTTCCAATTAAAGTTCTCTCACAGCATTTTTTAAATTTCTTACCTGAACCGCATGGACAAGGATCATTTCTTTTATATTTTGTCATTGTAAAACCTCATTTTTATCTAAATATTATAATACAATTTATTTCAAAAGTCTATATAAAATTATTACATATATAATTACAAAGAACATATTAGATCTAACAGACAAATTAAATGCATTTTAAAATATTTTTTATACATTAAAAGAAAAGTTATAAATATATTAAAAATAACTTTAAAAAATAACCTTTTTTATTTTAAATATTTTTCAAAATTTATCCTGGAGGATTTTATGGCTTTCACTATTCCCTTAACAACTCTTGGAGTTGGCGTATTTGCTTTTACAATAAGTAAAATATCTACTTATTTTGGCAGGACTGATTCAACTGATGATTTAGCTCAGCAAATTGATGAAAAAGCAAGAGATATTATTTTTAATCCCTTTGGAAATACTAATTTAGATCATTTTGAAGAAGATCCAAAAATTGACCCTAATCATTTTTATGAAGTAATTGAAACAAATAGAGATTATTTCAGATCTATTATTTTTGTAAGACAGGGTCAACAAAGTGAATCGCCTGAAGGAATTCAATATATTTATTATGCAATCGATGTTCCAAAATTTGAAAGAAATAAAGAAGCTAATAAAGAAAAAGCTCAGCAAACTACAGATTTAAGCTCTAAAGAAAGAAAAGAACTTCATTTAGAAAGAGGCCCTAAACAGCTAGTAGAGACCTCTAAAGATGAAGTAGATCCAAGCGAATTAACAGTTAGTGAAAGAAGAGCTCTGCATGAAAAAGCCCAACAAAAAGAAAAACAAGCTGCTGCTGAAGCTCCAACTAGTCATAGAAGAAATGAATCCGCTTTTCAAAGAAGACTAGAGGCTTTCAAAGGAGGACAAGCTTTTGATAGAGAAATCTTAATAGATGTTCTTCCTGTTTCCAAAGAGCCTCAAGATGAAAAATATTTCATTAAAAAACACAATGAAGGGAAACAAGTTCCTTTTTGGGTAGTAGCCTGTAGCATTGAAAATGCCCTTGGTAAAAAAATATTTAATAGATTAGATAAATAAAATATTTTTTTTAAATTACATCTATTTGGATATTTAATAAAATATAAGTATTTAATAGATGTAATTTATGCAAAATTTATTTAAAAATTCAAAAAATTCAAAAAAAATAGAAAGTAAAATTAGAAAAGCTCTCTATGAGTTTGAGATGTTAAAGGATATTAATTCTTTAGCTATTGCTCTAAGTGGAGGAAAAGATAGTTTAACTCTTTTATATATGCTATCTAAGATTATTGGAAATGGCTTTGATAACATTAAATTAATAGCTATACATATTGATGGTTCTTTTTCATGTGGCGCTAACGTTTCAAAAAAATATTTATCTGATATTTGCAAAAGTTTAAATGTTGAATTTGTAACACAAACTTTAGATATCCCTTATGATAAATTAAACTGCTATTCATGCTCTAGAGATAGAAGAAGGTTAATATTTGATATATCTAAAAAAAACGATTGCTCTACTATAGCTTTTGGTCATCATAGAGATGATAACATTCAAACTCTTTTATTAAATTTATTTCATAAAGCAGAGTTTGCTTCAATGATGCCTAAAATAAAATTTAAAAAAATTAGTTCAACTATAATTAGACCTTTGATTTTTGTTGAAGAACAAGAGATTATAACCTTTGCAAAAGTAAATAATTTTTTAAAAACGACTTGTCAGTGTCCATTTGGTAATAGTACAAATAGAAAAAAAATTGATAAAATAATTAATCAAATAGAATTCGACTTTCCAAATATTAGAAATAATTTATCCCTTTCTAGCTTTACTTATGGCTCTAAAAAAGCTTTAGATATTTAGTCTTGTATTCTTTTATTTTTTTAATTATTATTTTGTTTAAATTAAGAGCTTTATTATGAATGTTTTAGTTAATTTACTTGAGATTTCAACTTTTATTTTTTATTTTACCGTAATAATAATTATTACTTTATTTTCCTATAAAAAACAAAAAAGTGACACCTCTTTTGTTTTAGGAAATAGATCTTTAAACTTTTGGTTAACTGCCCTATCAGCGCATGCATCAGATATGTCTAATTGGCTTTTTATGGGATTTCCTATGATTATTTTTTTAGGAGGTCTTTTTAATGCATGGGCAGCAATTGGACTAATTGTTTGTATGTATTTTAATTGGCAATTTGTTGCTCCAAAAATTAGAACCATGACGGAAAAAATGGGCAGCTTAACTCTTTATGCTTATTTTGAGACTAGATTCAAAGATTTTTCAGGAATTATAAGAACGCTTAGCGCAACTATGAGTTTTATATTCTATATGTTTTATATATCAGCTGGACTTATTGGACTTGGCTTTTTAGTAGAAACTTTATTTGGTTTTTCCTATACGGTTGGAATTACTTTTGGTCTTTTAATAGTTCTCTTTTATGTGTTTTTAGGTGGATATACAACTGTTGCATGGATAGATCTATTTCAAGGTTTTTTCCTGCTTTTTGTTATTTTATTTGTGCCAATTACATTGATTTATAAATTTGATGGACTATCTAATATTTTCTCAAGTCTGAAAACTCAAAATTTATCTACCTCTTTATTCCCCTCTTTTTCTATAAAAACTTTTATAGAAATATTTTTGATATCATTTGGTTGGGGTCTTGGTTATTTTGGACAACCTCATATTATCACAAAGTTTATGGGTATAAAAAATGTAAAGGATATGCCAAAAGCTAAATATGTAGGAGTGTCTTGGCAAACACTTGCTCTATTAGGAGCTACACTATTTGGAATTATTGGAGTTTATGCTTTTCCAAAAGGATTAGATAATCCACAGCTTATAGTACTAGAAATTGTTAAAAACAATTTAGCTCCTTTTTTCTCTGCTTTAATTTTATGCTCAATATTAGCGGCTACTACAAATGTTATGGCAGCTCAAATTTTAGTTGTAGCATCATCTGTTGCTGAAGATTACTACAAAGCTTTATTTGTAAAAAAAGCATCACATAAAGAGGTGCTATTAGCATCTAGAATAAGTGTTATTGTTATTGGAATTATTGCATATATAATTGCATATTTTAAAATTAGTACAATCAATAGTTTAGTTTTATATTCTTGGTCAGGGCTTGGCGCATCTTTTGGGCCACTTCTTTTAGTATCTTTATATTCTAAAAAAATCACTAGGATGGGAGCTTTTTTTGGTATATTAACAGGAGGCCTAGTCTCAGGATTATGGCCTTTTATAAATAAATTTATTGCATATAAAATTCCATCTATGATACCTGGATTTATATTAAGCTTAATAGCTATATATATATTTTCTTTAGCCTCAGAAAAAAAAGTGAGAAATTATGCAAAATAAAAAAAACATATTAATTTCAAATGATGATGGAATTTCAGCTGATGGAATTAAATATTTATATGAAACCTTAAAATTAGATTATAATGTATTTGTTGTAGCTCCACACACAGAAAAATCAGCTTCTAGTTTATCAACAACTATTAAAAATCCTTTGCATATTCACAAATTAAAATGGGATGATAATGAAAATATTTATCAAATAACTGGAACGCCAGCTGACTGCATTAAAATGTCCCTTAGTGTTTTATTTGATACTAAATTTGATTTAATAGTTTCAGGAATAAATAAAGGAACAAACTCTGGTAGGAATTTACTATATAGCGGAACCCTAGGTTGCGTTATAGAAGGCGCAATGAGAGGATTTTTAGGCATTGCTTTTTCATGCCATGAATTTATGAACCCTAACTACAAAAAAATATTAAAATACATTCCTAAAATCATAGATTTCTTTTTAGAAAACAAACCTGATGAAGGCACTATTATTAATGTAAACTTTCCTTCTAAAGATAAAGAGATAAAAGGGTTTAAACTTGCTCGACAAGGACAAAGCCGATGGCTTGAAAAACCAGATAAAAGACTTCATCCTGAAGGATATGATTATTATTGGCTTGGTGTTCATTGGAAAGATTATAAAGAAGAAGCAAATAGCGAAATAGAACATTTAAAAGAAGGCTATATTACAGCAACTCCAGTACATGTAAATGAGCTAACAGATCATAAATATTTAAATTTAAAAAAAGATGAATTTGAAAATAGTTTTTTTTAATCTAACTTATTTTTCTTTTATTTATTAGTAGTACTTTCAAGTATTTTTATTTTTTCTAAAAATTCTTCTGTTTTTTTATTATCTCTTTATTATCTACTGTGGAAGTTTGAGAAAAATCATAAACATCATCTGCAATAGACATAAAAGCACTGCTCGGTAAAAAGACAATAAAAAAAACCTATAAAATAATTTATTTTAAACTCTAATTGTCAATTGTTCAAATCTAACTCTTAATCGCCTAAAACCTCTTTGATCAACAGAATGAGTTTCTTGATATGTTAAATTTAGATCTAGATTTGAAATTTTAGATCGATAAAGTTCTTTCGCTGAACCATTAAATACTTCTAAAGCTTCTTTTGATCTATTTAAAACAACTCTAGCTTGTTTAATTTGATTCTTTTCAACATATCTATTTATAAGTTCCAAACAACTTTTAATACATGTTTCATCATTAGGTAAAAATACCATTTGATCAACACATCTTTGAGCTCTTTGCAAATCACAAACCTTTAAAGCTGAATCAAAAAACAATAATAAAAAATTGTTTTTAATAATAGGGCCATATTTTTTACAAATCTCAAAAATACGATTGATCATAAAATTATAATTGCGAGAAGAAACATGTCCAGGTTGATTACACATAATCAATTCAATTAATTTATTTACATAAATAATTTTTATAAAATCATCAAATATAAATTTATCAATTAAATGAAATGTTACATCAAAATCAAACTGTATTTTCTTGTTTTCTATAATAATACTAATAAGTTGCTTAGCATATTCTAGCCTTTGAATTTCATTTTCTAACAAACCAAGTATCCCAAAAGATTCGTTTATTAATCGAAAAATATTGAATGATGCAAGGGCAGTATTAGATTCACTTTCATCTAGATATTTGTTTATTAAATCTAATATCAAATTTAAACTTCCTTGATTTTGAAGTTCTTTTGTTGGCGATAAACATATTATTTCTTTTTGATATTTTTCATATTCTTCTAAATCGAGAAAAGGAGATTTAGATTGATAAACAATTGGAGATTGGGGGGGAAATCTTACATTAACTGGTGAAGCCATCTTATATTTGGGGGGTTAAAATTAAAGAGTAGGATTTTCATATTTTTTCTAATAAATAACAATTAAAAAATTATAAAAAAATAATTTTATTTTTTTGTTGTTTTTCTCATTTAAAAAAAAACTTTTGAAAAAATATATTGTTTAAAAAGAACTTTTGAAGTAAATTAGTACGTAAATTAATAAGGGCGTATAGCTCAGTTGGTAGAGCGCCTGCCTTACAAGCAGGTGGTCATAGGTTCGAGTCCTTTTGCGCCCATGAACCCTTATATTAAGCGGGAGTAGTTCAATTGGTTAGAGCACCGGCCTGTCACGCCGGAAGTTGCGGGTTCGAGTCCCGTCTCCCGCGTTTTAAAAACAAATCATGAAAACTAGTAAAACACCAAAATCTTTTTTAAGTTTTGCATCTCAGCTATTATCAGCAGCTCTAGGCTCTTTTTTAGCAGCGCTTGCTATTAGAGTTTTTTTAATACCAAATCATTTAATCGATGGTGGTGTAGTTGGTATATCTTTGATATGTGGTAGATTATTTGGTGATAATTTAGTTTCGTATTTCATGATATTATTTAACATTCCTTTTTTATATTTGGCATATAAATATATTAGAAAAAGTTTTGTGGTTCATATGTTTATTGCAGTTGTTCTATTTGCAGGATTTTTATCTGTTTTACAAAATATCCCAGCTTTTGATGGAGATTTTTTAGAGATAATTGTAATTGGAGGTGCATTACTTGGAATAGGGGTCGGTTTTATTATTAGAAGTGGTGGATGTACTGATGGAACTGAAATTTTAGCTATTATGATTAATAGAAAATTTGGTTTTACAGTAGGTCAAATAATTTTAATAATAAATATTTTTATATTTGCCGCTTATGGATGGATATTCAAAGATTGGCATATCGCCTTAAAATCTCTTATGACATACATAGTAGCTTTTAAAATGATAGACATTGTCATTGCAGGACTTGATGAAGTTAAATCTGTACTTATAATGACATCTAAGTCTAAAAGCGTACAAAGACTTATTATGCATGAGCTAGGGCTTGGCCTTACTGTTATTCCTGGAATTGGAGGTTTTACAAAAGAGAAAAAAGATATTTTATTTATAATCGTTGAAAGACTTGATTTAGCAGCTTTAAAAGAGCTTGTTTTAACTGAAGATCCAACTGCATTTTTAGCAATTGAAAATCTACATGAAGTTGCTTATGGCAGACAAGTCTCTAAAATATCTCAGAAAAAAATAAAAAAATCTAAAAAATAAACTTTCAAGTTAATTTTCTATGTAATATATACTTTTTAAATTTCTGTGGTATTCACTATAGTCTAAACCATATCCAATAACAAATTTATCTTCTATTTCAAACAAATGAAAGTCTGGTAAATTTGCATTTTTCAATCTATTTTTTGTGTTTTTTAAAAGAAGAGTTAAACTCTTTACACTCTTTGGATTTTTTTCTAAAATTTTATCTACTATAGAATTCATTGTATTTCCTGAATCAAAAATATCATCAATTACTAAAACATTTTTATTTTCTAAATCTAATTTATCTATACCTTCAATTAAAAGATTTCCTTTTTTACTTCCTCTTTTCCCATAGGAAGTTGCGCTTATTGTATCTATAGTAACTACAGATTTCATCTCTCTAATTAAATCTGCTATAAATATAAATGAACCTTTTAAAATCATTAGAATTGTAACTTCACTATTTTGATAATTTAAATCTAATTTATTTGCTAAACCAACAATTTTAGTTTTAATATCTTCTTCAGAAATTAAAAGTTTTAACTTAGATGAATCAAGATTCATTTTTAAATCCCTTTTTATTTTGAAAATAGAATATTAGCGATTAAAAATGAAAAAAAAAGATTATTTTTTGAATTTACAGCCTCTTTTCATTAAATCATCTATGTAATTTAAATTATATGTACCCTTAATGAAATTTTCATCATCTAACATATATTCATGAAAAGCAATAGTTGACTTGACTCCTTCAATATGAAACTCTTTTAAAGCTCTTTTAGCTGTCATTATAGCTTCTTTCCTGTCCTTACCCTTCACTATTAGCTTTGCAATCATAGAGTCGTAAAATGGAGGGATAACATATCCTGCATAGCATTGTGAATCTAATCTAACGTTTGGTCCACCAGGAGGTATGTAATAATTTAATTTTCCAGGTGATGGTGTGAAATTATTTGAAGGATCCTCTGCATTTATACGAAATTCAAATACATGGCCCTTAAATTCTATTTCTTTTTGTTTTTTAGAAAGTTTTTTTCCCATTGCTATTTTTATTTGTTCTTTTACAAGATCAAAACCAGTTAATTCTTCAGATATAGTATGCTCTACTTGGATTCTTGTATTCATCTCCATAAAGTAAAAATTATTTTTTTCATCAAGTAAAAATTCAACTGTTCCAGCAGAGTAGTATTTAGCAGCTTTAGCAATATTAATTGCAGCGTTACATATTTTTTTTCTAAGATGTGAATTTATTACAGGAGATGGTGTTTCTTCAATTAATTTTTGTCTTCTTCTTTGTATAGTACAATCTCTCTCTCCTAAAAAAAGATAATTCCCAAATTTATCCCCAATTATTTGAACTTCGATATGCCTTGGGTTCATTATCATTTTTTCTAAATAAATATCCGAGTTATTAAAAGAAGCCTCAGCTTCTCTTTGTGCTGAGATAAACTGTTTTATAAATTCATGCTCATTTTCTGCTATTCTAATTCCTTTTCCACCACCACCAGCTGATGCTTTTATATAAACTGGAAATCCTATTTTTTTAGCTTCAGTAAGAGCATCATTAACATCTTTAACAGATCCCTTTGTTCCAGGAATAACAGGACATTTTACTTTTTTTGCAATTTCTTTAGCTTTTGATTTATCACCAAGCAGTGATATAGATTCAGAAGAAGGACCTATGAAATTTAATTTACAACTATTACAAATAGAAGCGAATTTTGCATTTTCAGATAAAAATCCATACCCAGGATGTATTGCATCTGCATTTGTGATTTCACATGCTGATAAAATATTTGAAATTTTCAAGTAAGAATTTGTAGAATATGATTTTCCAATACATATGGCTTCATCGGCTAGTAATACATGCAAAGCTTCTTTATCAGCTTCAGAATATACCGCTACTGTAGCAAGACCAAGATCATGGCATGCCCTAATAATTCTAACAGCTATTTCTCCTCTATTGGCAATTAAAACTTTCATTTATTCCACTCTAAATAGTTTTGTTGAAAATTCTACAGGTTGAGCGTTATCAATTAAAATCTCAACTATTTTTCCTTCAACATTTGCTTTTACTTCGTTCATAACTTTCATAGCTTCAATGATACATACTATTGTATCTTTTTTAACAAAGTCCCCTATTTTTACAAATGAGGCTTGATCTGGAGATGGAGATGAATAGAAGGTTCCAACCATTGGTGATTCTATATATTTAGCATTATCTTTTTCTACTTTAGACTCTATATTTTGGTGATGATGATGCGGCTTTTCTGTTGGCTTTTCATATGTAACATGTTTAGCTACATGTTTTGATTCTTTTTCAAGTTCGATTTCAAAATCGCCCTCTTTTAAATGAATTTTTTTTAATTCACTTTCTTCTAAAAGTTTAATTAATTTCTTTATATGATCTAATTGCATTTTATACCCTTTGTACAAATTCATTTAATGTTGTATCAATTTTTAAAATATCCCCAACTTCTACAAATAATGGCACTTCAATTTTAGCGCCTGTTTCTACTTCAGCTTGCTTAGAAGACGTTGATACAGATAACTTATTACCTTTATTAGATTCTGTTTTCACAACCATTAGCTCTAAATATTGAGGAAGCTCCACTGCAAAAATAGAATCCCCGTAAAATAAAGCTTTAAGACGAATCCCTTCTTTTAAAAAGTTGATTCGATCTGCTAAAATTTCAGGTCTTACTAAAATTTGAGTTAAATCATCTATATCTAAAAATAGATAGTCTTTTCCTTCTGGATAAAGATATTCTATTTTATGTTCTACTAATGAAACCTCTTTTAAGACTTGATCAATTTTAAAATTTTTCTCTATTACTTCATCTGTAATAAGGTCTCTTAGTTTTGCTTTAATAAAAGGACTCCCTTTAGATACACTAACTTTTATGCAAGATTCAACTCTATAAATTTTCGTTGTAATATTAATTGTCATACCTGGTATTAATTGATTACTTATCGTCATTTTTTACCCCAATTTTTCTTATAATGGTTTTTATATCATCTAGTTTATTAACAGTATAATCTACAATGTTTTTTTTATCTTCTAATAATAATCCTTTTCCATATTTCATATGCACTGTAATACAACCTAATTTTTTTGCAGGCATAAGATCAGTATCAATCTTATCTCCTATTACAATAACATTTTTTGTATCAATATTATTATTATCAATAATTTTTTTAAAACACAGCCCTTTATCATTTCGAACTATATATATTTTACTAAAAAAGAGCTTATCTAATCCAGCTTTTTTAAGTTTTTGATTTTGAAAGCTATCATATCCATAAGTGACTAAGAAAAGCTTATTTTTTTCTTTAATATCATATAAAAACTCAATTGCTCCATCTATAATAAAATTTTTAATATTACTATCTAAATTAGAGTGCATTTCATTTAATGCGATATCATAAAATTTTTTATTAGCGTTTAAAGACTGTAGAAAAGATAAGATTGTCTCATTTGAACTAATAGTTTTTTTATCTATTTCAAAAAGATTATCTAAAGCCTTTTTTTTATTTTCAATTTCAAGACCACTATTTAATAGCTTTTGAAATGTTTTTATAAACATTGCTGGCGCAATTTTTTTTGTAGTGTCTATTAAAGTATCGTCTAAATCAAATATTATTAACAATTTTAACTATCTCTTCTGCTAGTTTTTTAGAGTTATGTCTAATTAAGGATCTTTTCAAAATATCTTGTTTTTGATGAGTTGCAAAGTCTCCTAAAAGATCGGCTTCAATAACTCTTTTATCATTTTTTAAATCATTTACTACTAAATCACCTTCTTTAGAATAGGTTTTAATAAGATCATCTGTTGGTTTTTTTGAATTTACTAAAATAAAGTCAAATATATCTTTGCCTAAAAATCTTAGTAGTTCATTTAAATTATCACTTACATTGTAATTTGTAGTCTGCCCTTTTCTATTCATTAAATTTGTAACAAATACTTTTTTTGCTTGAGTTGCAAAAAGTGCTTCCGCAACCTTCTCGACTAGTAAATTTGGAATTAAAGATGTATATAATCCACCTGGACCTAAAACTATTAAATCAGCGTTCATTATCTCATCTATAACTTTAGGATTTACTTTTGGATAAGGCTCTAAATAAATACTTTCATATCCATTTTCAATTTCTTGAGATAAATATATCTCCGCTTCACCTTCAAGTACCTTTCTTGAATTTAAAATCATTTTTAAATGCACTTGATTTAATGTAACTGGAATTACTTTTCCTTTTATATATAAAATCTTTCCAGCTTCTTCTACAGCTTTTTCAAAGCTTCCTGTTACCTTTTCTAATGCAGAGAGTAATATATTTCCAAAACTATGTCCTCCTAAATTACCATTTTCAAAACGATAATTCATCAAACTTCTCATAAGTCTAGAAGAGTTAGATAAAGCTACTAAACATTGTCTTACATCGCCAGGAGGTAAAACGCCAAGCTCATCTCTTAAAATACCTGTACTTCCCCCACTATCGGACATGGTAACAATAGCAGATAGATCAAAGTTATAATTTTTTAGTCCTTTTAAAATTACAAAGTTTCCAGTTCCACCACCAATTACTACTATTTTCTTTTTCATGTTTTATAAACTTTTTAATTTTTCAACGCCTTTTTGCATATCGCTTTGAGAAAATAAATATGTTCCAGCAACTAAAAAATCAGCTCCTTTTTGAACACATTTTTTTCCTATGATATCATCAATCCCACCATCTACTTGAATTTCATATTTTAATTTATTTTCATCTTTTATTTTTTTAGCAAGGTCAATCTTTTTTAAAGTACTTTCAATAAATTTTTGTCCTCCAAAACCTGGATTTACACTCATTATTAAAAGAACATCTATAAGCTCAAGATATCTTTCAACTAATGAAAAAGAAGTTTTTGGATTTAGGGCAAGACCTACTTTTTTAGAACATTTTTTTATGTAATTTAATGTATCTTCTATATCTTCAGTAGCCTCTACGTGAAAAGTTATCATATCAGCGCCTTGCTCGATAAACTTTTCTACATAATCATATGGATTATAAATCATTAAATGAACATCTAAAAAAATATCACTTAATTTATTTACAGTTCCCACTATTTTAGGACCCATTGAAAAGTTTGGAACAAAATGTCCATCCATAATATCTAAATGAAGAGCATCAGCTTTTGATTTTTCTATTTTTTTAAGTTCTTTTTCTAAATTGGAAAAATCAGCTGCTAGAAGAGAAGGGGCAACTTTTATTTTTTTTGACATAAAAAATACTTTTTTAACGTCCATTATCAAACTTTTTACTGAAAAAAGTCAAGCAGACTAAAATCTAATAAATTATAAAAAAAATCACCTCTACATATAAAAATTATTAACTTTAGAAAATTGCGTTGAATATCAATTCAATTGCATTTTATAAAACTTTAAACATAAAGCGCTTGCAAAGAGTTTTTATGAAGGATTGTATTATAATTTGATGCTAATTTTTTTGGAGGAATCTTATGTCAGATAATTTAACTTTAATTCCATATTCTCATAACCATGATCCTAAATATTTGGCTCGTGCTTTTACAATAGGAAAAGAACTTATTCCTTGAAGACTTTCACCACAACAAGAGCGTATGGCGCGTGAAGTTATAAACAAATTGATTTTAAATTGCCTTATCCAATTCTAAAAATTTGATTTTGTTTTTTAACAAATTGTTGCTTGTTAGAATTTACTTAAGAAAATATTTTTTTATTTAATAATCTCTTGAATTGTATTAAATAGTTTTGTTTGTTTAATTTTATCACCTGACAGATAGGCATAACCAATATATGAAATATCTTCATTTATCATATTGAAAGATATAAATTCAGATGACATTAACTGTAAGTTTTCTATTGAATCTGATAATTTTTTCTTTTTAGAAAGATCATAAATTGGAACTATTACGTACATTGTTTTATCATCTTTTTTAAATAAAAAATCTTCTCTTTTTTTAATTCTCACCTCTTCTCTTTTAATAGCATTTTCAAGCATTAAAAAAAGATTTTTTAAGATAGCTGTTTGAATAACTGTAGTCATTTCAACTGGAGATATGGAATAAAAGAATTTTTCAAGAAGTGTAGATTGTTGTTTTGATATATTCTCTATTGAATTTTCTAAAGCGCTATATGCTTCATTTTGTTTAAGCAACATACCTCCATTATAATCTCTTACATCAGAAAATATTTTTATAAGCTCATCTAAAACATCTTTTCTCGCTCTATTAATATCTATTGTATGATCTGCTCTTAAATAATCAGCACTTGAAAGATATGCTCTGTATACATTTGCTTCTTTTAAATATTTCCTTCTAATAACCCCTACTTTTTTCACCCTATCTTGAATAAATCTAATTTTTGAATTAGATGCTAAAATAAGATCTTTTAAAGGACGGTCGTTTGGTCTTAAAACTCTTAGTAATATAATATTAAAAGAAAGTTCCAAGTTAATCTGTTTATCAAAAGAAATAATTACCTGAGGGATATCATGAACATATCTGAGTTGATGAGATAGAGTCATAATATTTCTAACTATTTCTTCTTCATTTCTTGGCATAAATATAGGATGAATAAGCTGTTCTATATTTCCTTTTAGATACATAGGTAGATCTTCTTTTAAAATACTTATTTCTTCTAAAGAAAAAGCTCCACCTTTAGATTTTTCTATTTCAATATAGCAAGTTTGAATAGAATTTCTTGAATTTTTATCAATAAAATATGAGTTTTTGATAGGAACTATATCAGATATAAAATGTGAAATTGCTTTTACTAAATGATTTTTTTCAAAAACTTCATTTTGTTTTATAAAATTTAGTCCAACTAAAATACCAAGTACTGTTTTTTCCTTAGATGAATGTTTTAATTTGGTTTTTAAAAACTTTATAATCACAAATCTTTTATTTGGTATATTTTCTATTTTATTCACGATTAGTTTTCTTATCATATATAGGATAGATATAATTCTACTTATATGGTGATAGTTTCTTTCACTTTTAAACTCATCTCTTGACATGATTAAAAATTTTTGCATCTCAGAAAAAATATTTCTACCATATTCTTTTGGTTTTGATAACATTAAGGATCCAATTTTTTCTTGAACCATTGCCGTTTTTCTGTCATTTGTAAGACCTTTAAATTCTCTAATTCTATTAGCATGAAAATCTGATACAACACCAAGTCTCATTTCAGTTTCAAAAGTTTTTCTATTTTCATATAAAACTTTCATATCCTCTTCGTTTAAATGTAAAGAGGCTTGCATAATTGTGTATTTTAGATTAGATACTTTGGGAAACATAAAATCTGAAGTAAAAAAAACATCTAAGTTTATATTTCTTTGAGGTAACAAATATCTAGAAGCCATATCATAAAAAAAGTTAGATACATTTCTTCTATGAGTACAAAGTAAAACAATACTAATAGTATTAGTATCTTCTTCAATCCACTTAATAATTGGAAGAGATTCATTTAAAAACAATTTAGCTCTATTTTGATTGCTATTTTCATCATAAAAGAGATTTTGTGGCAGGATTTTTTTTACTAAATTTTTAGCTACTTGTTTAAAAACATCTAATTTTTTTTGATTACTTAAAAGATCAAGTTCGAAATTCATAAGTTTTATTATTTATTATTTTTTTTATGCCCTAATTTATTTCATATATAATTTTTTCACCTTTTTTTGAAAGATCTTTTTCAATTATTGTGATTTTTTTTTTATTTTTTTTATAATTTTTAAAACTTCTAATTATCAATCTTAGATTATTTTTTTTAGCAAGCTCAAGGCATCTTGGATGCAAAATAGCATGTTTATTATTTTTTATAATTTTTATAGCTTCATCATATGATAATTTATTAAAAAAAATTGAATCTCTATTTTTTTTGGGATCTACATCATAATTGCAATAAACATCTTTAAAAAATTCAATTTTTTTTGCATTTATACTTACCGTTGACCAAAGTAGAGAG